>Ga0209700_101067_pt1 | contig 55334 bp, 49 predicted proteins | sample SiratroredBW_FD_187528 | JGI IMG/M metagenome (GOLD analysis project Ga0209700, IMG submission 187528) | Root nodule microbial communities of legume samples collected from California, USA - Siratro red BW (SPAdes) (version 2) | ecosystem: Host-associated > Plants > Roots > Nodule | place: USA...
TAACATGTCAGAAAAATTTTAGAATAATATAATAATATTTACTAAAATTTGGATATAAGAAGTTTAAGGTGTTCATGATGTTAGTTACTTGAATTACCGATTACGAGATAGAAAAGTAATAGTATTTTAAAAATACTATCAGTTAATATGACTTTATTAAAATAAAATAACATCAAGCTATAATATACTTTTGTAGTCTGTTAATAAATTCCAACATTTATATATTCAACCGATAAGAATGGTTCTGGAAACAATTTTGTTAGGAAATTTGAGAAATTGATAAACTCCCATTGAAGTGCTAACGTGGTCGCATTATGAGATGATAAGCATGATGTCAGCTTTATAGAATTTACTTAAGAGAAAAGCAATTTCAGTGACTAGCTTATATTATGTCTTGAAGAACACAGTGATGAGAACTTTTATTTCAATTCGGTCTTTCTTTTATTAATGTCTTGGATATCAAAATATTCTTCATTGATTGTTACGGTTATGCTCTTGCTAGGAGAATTATATACAACATACTATAATGCTATATCCCGGTAACAGACATCCTCAGTTAGATGTTTTATATCTCTAAATTGATGTTTAATAATTACATTATGTGATTCAACTCTGCCCATAACCTTTAGAAATTTGAGTTAATAGAAATATATATTTTGTCAATAATTTGTGAAACATGAACATGCTATGAATATGTTGTCGAGATAAATATAGATAAATATAGCTTGATGATATAAGTCGTTGATTTTTGCATCTTAAATAATCTTTAATAAAGTGTTGTTTAGCTTCATCCAATCTCGAGATGACATGTGTCAATTCCTTCAAAATACTAACTTTTCTTATAGAGGTATGACCTTCCTTGTATTAGATGTTGTCAAACGAAGACAACATCAATGACTAGAACCCAGGCACGTTTGTAGTTTGAATGCGGGTGACCATTGTAGAAACATTAAATTGTGCTCTCTTCATTAGGGCGTGATAAAATAAAATTCAATGTGAAGATGTTAAAGGTGGAAGGAATCAAACAGAAATACAAAGGTGATAACTATGACGACTGTGGCTTCATCCTCCTCGTCCAAGCCAGTGGCGAGGAAGCTGCGAATGGTGCCAATGAGAAATTGACCACCTCATCCGCGCCTACCACGAGAAGTGGTACGCGCTCAAGCACGACCCCTCTACCACAACAACGGGGAGGAGGTCGCCGTTATCCTCGTCGCCCACTGCGGCCACAGCCTCGTTCAGCCTGTCAAGTCCGTCCTCCAGTGCCACAACAAGATGGAGAAGCTCCACCGTCAAATCCTCACAAACCCTAACCCTATTTCCCGCACATTCCTATTCTCCACCTCTTTCCTCGTTACCAAAAGCCCCAAAGAAGTTCAAGAAAAAGCGTAAACTCATTACCTCATGTGCCCCGAGAGCATTAATCATAGCTTCAAAGGATTTTGATATTCTTGTCGAGCTCCTTCCCATTAAACACACTGGCCGACAGAATCCCTTCTGCACCATGCTTGTCGCAAGCGTCTCTATCAATAATGCTCTAGAAAAATTCAGTACCGGCGTCGTCTAGTATTGGCGAGTTTCACCAACGCAGGGATCGGTTCCACCCAGAACTTGATTCGAATCTACCGGCCTTGGTAGTAACAAGAGATGGTGTCACCGAGCTGAATGCAATCGGAGGCTAGGACGTGATCAGCGCTGCACAAGATGTTGGGAGACCCTAGGCGCGATGCGCGCTGGCGTTTCTCTCTCTGTACATTTTAGCGTCAGAAGAGGAAAAAGAGAATTCTGGGAAGCACCTTTCATTCTCCGCCAGCTAAGCGTTCTGCATCCGACCCGCACCTGTTTCTTCCGAACGGACCTTCCAAGCGCCCCAGGTCGTCCAAGCCTCCACCGTCGCGGCTCTCCGTGCCGCCAGGCCACACGGCTTTCCGCCAGCTTTGCAGGGCCTCCCTAATCGGCAACGTCATCGGCAGGTCGAGCTCCATAATAAAAAAACTCCGGCTATCCACCCACGCTAAGATCCAAATTGAGGACGCGTCGGCGGGGTTGCCGGACCGTATCATCCTGGTCATTGCCGACGCCACCTCAGCGGGAAGGCTGTGCTGGGAGATGATGAGGCCGTTGAGGTTTTGAAGGCGCAGGAAGCGCTATGGTTGGTGTTCGATAAGGTCCTTGGTGTGGCAGCGGAGGTGGAGGGCATCGGAGTCGGTGACATGATGATGTCTTGCTGGCTTGTGGCGGAAGCGGGCTCAGTCATCGGTAAGGGCATAAGAGTGGTAGAGAGGATCACGAAGTATTAGGGTTTTAACTGATGATTTACCGCTTTGTGCTTCCTCTTCGGGTGAAATCATTGAGATAGAAGGTAGGGCGTCATCCGTAAAGAAGGCACTTGTTGCAGTTTCTCGACATCTTCAGGGGTGTTATCCTTTTGATAGAACATTGATAATAGGAACCAAATCTTAAGAAATGGTTCAATATGAAACCATAGATGCATTTCCTCATGAGACTTTAACTGAAGGTATACCACATGAGACTGTAGATCATCTTCCTCTGAGGAGCTCTGCACTGTCTGTTTTATCCAGTTGCTCTAGCAGCTATGGCACCAGAGTTCACTCATTGCCAGCAGAAGTTAATAGAGTCTCCTCCTTGGAACCAAGGGAACTTGAGAAGGAAGTCACCTTAGAATACTATGTCCGAATGATAGAGCTGGGGGAGCTATTGGAAAGGGAGGCAATATTGTTAGAGTTCTTCAGAGTGAGACCGGGGCTAGAATAAGTATTGGTCCTTCAGTAGCTGGGTGTGAGGATCGAATAATTACTATTATTGCTTTCAAGAATCCTGAGTCAAGATATTCCCCAGCACAAAAGGCTGTTGTGCTTGTTCATTCCAGGTCCATTGAATTTGGTTGTGAGAGGAGGCTAGACTCTGGATTGAGTAACAAGTCACTTGTTATTGCACGTCTTGTAGTTCCATCAGGACAAGTTGGTTGTTGGTTAGGAAAAGGTGAAGCAATAATATTAGAAATGCGGAATGAGGCTAGCATAAAAATAGTTGGGGCTGATCAGGTGCCAAAATGTGAATCAGATAATGATCTAAGTTGTACAGATGTAAGGAGACTTTTCAAGTGTGCAGGATGCCTTATACAATGCAACTGGTAGACTCTGCGAGATAATCTTTTTGCCATCACTCAGAATAGTGTTAGAGCGAGGAGCCTTTCTTCTCTACGAGTTGATGACAGTCCCTATGGGAGAGTGCAGGATGTTGTTCCTCTTGGAAGCCAACTACCCGCACCTAATTCTCATAGTCTGAGTAGACATAATTTTGCTCATGGCATTGATCATCTTGCTCTTTCTAGAAATTTAGGTCGTCCTTCTTCACCAGGGTTATGAACGCTGCCGACAATGTCTGGGATAAATACGAGAGGAGTTAATGGTTTTAATTGGGGATTGACATCTCGAAGAGGAGGTGGCGAATAGTTTAATGATGATGAAGGCGAAACTTACGATTGAAGCAGTGTTTGTGAGAAAAAGGTAGGGTGGTGATTCTGATGCCTTTGATATTGCTTAAGGCGAAAGTGCCCAGTAGCTCGCAACAGTACCTATGACCGGTGTCTCGTCTGGATTCCGGCTTCTAAACCTTCTCGAAGGTGCAGATAAAGAATACATCCTAATCTCTTCATCCGTTAATTCTCACAAAATTGGTCTATCTTCGTGACTCCATGCTTCAAAGTAGGCTCGGTATGTTAGCATCTTATGCTCCCTTTGACAAGATCCTTGATTGGATTCAACGCTGAGGAAACATCTGCAATCCTTCCTTGTGCTTCTTTTGGTGTGATGTGGTTTATGGCATAGGATGGCACTACATTCTCTGCTTCAGCTGAAAAATTCGCATTCTAGAATCAATAGACATAGAAAACAAAGATTCCGAAAACTCTCCTTGAACCCATGTTAGGTTCTCAGTAGCTTGCAAACCCTCCACCCCATGCCAAAACCCTTAACGTTAGAAATATAACGCAGTCATTGCTCCCATTCCAGTCACTAAAATTCCACTTTGGAGTTCATTGGCCCGTTCTCAATAGCAGCTAATCGTTTTGAAACATGATGAGGAAGGAGTTGCTCAGTCCGCAGAAGTATCAACATCTAGAGTGTTTTCAATTTTTCTCAAGTTTCTTTGTGGAACCTGAAGGGTCTGTTCATTGGTCACATTGTTAACCAACTGTACAGATTTACTTCCAGCAAGTCTTGGTGATGACCGCCGACCTACATTGAACTCCTTCCTGATTTTTGAACATGCTATGGTTACCATGACCCGTCCAAAGGGTGTGTATTTGGCATGCTAATGCACAAGGGAGACTTTAGGAGAGAACTCTGGTCTCACATGGAAATATGCCTTATCTCGTTTCAAATTTTTACTTTAGAAGCTTGCCACTATTTACTATTATATCATTTCTTCTTTAAAAAGTTGTTGTAGGAGCTCATGCTTCGTTATCTCATTGTCGAGTTTATCTCAATCTAAGCTTCCTCAAGGGTCGATAACCACTTCAGTCCTCACTTCAAAACCCAATCTGAAGACTTCGGTCAAGGTTGAGTTCGTTTGCATGAACCCCTACCGAATACAAGACTTCGGTCAAGGTTGAGTTCGTTTGCATGAACCCCTACCGAATACAAGACTTCGGTCAAGGTTGAGTTCATTTGCATGAATCTCTACCAAATACAAGACTTCGGTCAAGGGTGAGTTCGTTTGCATGAACCCCTACCGAATACAAGACTTCGGTCAAGGTTGAGTTCGTTTTCATGAAGCAAACGCTTAAGTCAAAAGTAATTCGGAAGACATACAAACGTTCGTCTACTCAAAACCGAGTAGGAAACGAAGAAACGTTTGCCACTCAAATTCAAGTATAAAGATCAAACAAACGCTTAACTCGGGAGACGGGACAAACGTTCACCCATTCTCAAATCCGAGTATTGAATATATGTTTTGCAAGACTTGAAAACTCCAAAATGGAGAATGTGTTATCCAAACGGAATGACAAATCAAGACGAGACCAACTCGCTAAACTACATCCCAAAGAGAGGCCGAAGACATCTCGGTCGTCCACACGGTCCACCTGTTAGAATCACGAACTTGGGGGGCTTATGTACCTACCTGGTAGTGAGGCCAGATTCACCCAAATCTACTACTGCTCAGCCCACTATTAATTACCAATCAATAGCATTTATTATTGATTCTAGTAATTCGTGATTCTCAATGTACAAAATCATTATGGGGAATATTATGGGAAAATATGGTTTTTAATGACAAGGCCTTCTTCTAAAAGGAATCTATCTCACTAAGGGAGTATGATCTATCTCATTACATTCTTATTCATATACTCAAAAAACATCTTTTGTACTCTGACTGACTTGAGCGTCGGAGAGTCTTCTGCAGGTGGACCCCTATTCGGTTCAATGTTGGCTGCTTGGCTACCGACAACACCTCGGGAGACGCCTTCCACTCGGATCGGGTCAATGTTGGCTGCTTGTTTACGGACAACACCTCAGGAGACGCCTTCTACTCAGGTCGGGTAAGAACAGAAATAAAAGGGGTCCTGAAAGAAAAAGAGGCCCAAACAAAAACATCGTTTGGAATGAAGTGCAAGAAAAAAAAAATAGATATACCACATATGCTCAAAATTAGCATGAAACGAGTAGAGAAAGAAAGGGAAACTACATAGGTTGTGCCCCACCTACACATCCTATTGTGCAAACCAAAAAATCCTCAACGCAGAAGAAAAACAACTCCTACTAACTTTATATTTATTCCACCAATCAAAAATAAATTGAAGCGTAGGCCCACATGCAATGCAATTGGTACAAATAGAAAGGTAACCAAAAACACCAAATAGCATCTCTGAATTGGCTCATCACTGTCAATAGAAACCGAAAGTACATCAAACAGTATATATTTTTAGAATGCAGTTGAGAACAAAAAGAAAAAAAGAAAAGAAATTTGAATGTGTAAAAACTAAGCAGAAGTAAAAAAAAAAAAAAAAAAAAAAAAAATATAAATGGAAAAAAAAAAAAAAAAAGAAAAAAAAAAAAAAAAACAAGAAAGAAAGAAGAAAGTGACAGTGTGAGTCAAAGATTGTGCGATCAGTGTTTTTATTTAGAATAAGAGAGAGGATGGTGAAAGAAAAAAAAAGAAAAAAGGTGAGGGAGATAGTGTTGTAAGACAGGTGCAAAGAGTTAAACTATATTTTTATTGCTTATATATTCTACAATGAAAAAAAAAAGTAAAGTGCTAAGTTAATAATTTTGAATTTTTATTAAAAATAAAGTATCAGTTTTTCTAATTTTGTAATATTTATTTCTTGAAGAAAATTTATCATTTTTTATTTCTTTTTCTAGTTTTGTAAAATTTATTTAAAAAACTACTTCTTATATTTTTTTTATTTTTGTAAAATTAATTGAATATACATTTTTTTATTTTTATTTTGAAACAAGTTTTATTTACCTTGATGAAATTAAATGTTGACACATGCCTCTAAATAACATTTCTTCTTCTTTTCGCATTATTTTGGATTTTTTTTAGATAAGATATAATGCGCTAAAGCTAAAAGATTAGGAATACATGAATTAGAAGAAAGTCTAGTGAGAGATAAGACCAACTCAACTAGAAAGAAATCTAGATAAATCATAGAGAGTAGACTAACCTAAAGAGAATAAGTAGAGGTCAAACTTGGACAACATCTCATTATTCATAAAGTTAATAATTACAAGACCTAGCATACTTGCACATTCACTTTAAAAGGAGAAAAGTGGGAAAATTTAAATTTAAAATGAATGAAAAACCCTAAAAATAGGCATATGGAAAGAGAGAGTGTCATTTGTCCACTCATGCTTCCTTCATGTTTTTTCATGTCTTCCTTGTCTTCTCACGTGTATGTGTCATTTACCCCAGCTTAGATGGTCTAGGGTTTCCATTGGGTTTGAGGAAGCCCAATCGAAATCTTAGATGAACTCCTCTAACCCTAACTTGATCTTATTCTACTTGACCAAATTATTCTACAATATTGGACCCAATAAATGACCCACAAAATTATAATCTACTCTATATAAATTTTATGAACTAAAGTCCAACCATGATGATAAGAACTTGACTCTCTTGAGGTTACCTAAATCTCACTCCTCTTATATTCTCATAGTCATGACCCTAGTAGTTAGTTCCTTAGCCAAGGATTTTCCATCATTTATTCTGTTGTTTATATTATTTAGATTAAATTAAATAATTTTATTGAAACTTTAAGCAGCTTTATCTTATTTTATACTATATATTTTGATTACTATAACTGTATTTTTTTATTACATGTTTTGGATTTAAGTTAAAACTATTAAAATACTATCAATTTTATATTAGTTATGTTCATAATCGATATAAATTTAGGGTTTACGTCAAATTTAACCGTACCTAACATATATTTACATCGATCTTATAAAATGACACTACAACTACCTTTTCTAAAAGTTATATATGTCAGGTAATGCTTATCCAACATAAAAAAACAAAATATTCATCTTAGATATTACTGTTAATCCAATATCAAATAATTTTCCAATAGTAGAAAAAAGACATTTAATTGCGATTGTATAAGGCTTACAAGCGTGGTTGTGCAACCGCGTTTGATTCAACCACGATAAAAAGTACTAAAGATACAAACGCGGTTGTACAACCGCGATGGAAAGTATAACATACCATCGCGGTTCTTCAAAAACCGCATTGAAAAATGGCATAGAAGGTTCAAAAATATACAGAAACTAAACATACAAGCACGGTTGTAGAGGGAACCACGCTGGTATGTTCAACTTTTTTTAAAAAAATGGCAGCAGCGAATAGCTGTTGCCCAATGCCAAAATGCTACCAAAACTAAAATCCAGATTTCCAATTCAACAGATTCAATTCAAAATTCAAAATCTAATATCTCCAATACAACACATACTCAATTCAAATTTCAAGTTTCCACAAACACAAGAATTCTAAGTAATGACACAAACATTATAAACATAAAGTAGAAAGTTGTTACAATATACTACAACTTAGACAAATATTACTATACATTATACTAGAAAGTTATTACAATATACTACAACTTACTCCAAGTTTACTATAAGATTTCATTTCTCTTCTCAATGAAGTAAGTTGCCCATTCTGTCCGAATATCTTCTATGTACTTGTGTTCAATTGGATCTGCATCTATAAGCATTTGAAATAGAATAATTGTGTTAGATATTATCAACATATGGTCATCATAATTTTATCTATTTTGAACACTTTCATACATGTTCCTAAGAGTCGGTGATATGGGCTTGGACTATGGTCTTCATCCAATGCATGACGTAGTAGCCACATTCCCAACTTCCTTTTTGTTTATTACACTACAATTTCATTAAAGTTAATTCATTAAACAAGCCTACAACGAATTTAATAGGTTCAATTAAGAATAAAAATACCTTAGGCTGCACCCAACGTAAGGTATGGATGAGGATATAGATCTATCGCCAAGTACATTAATAACATTAATTGCACTAAAATCAAAGATAATTAGTAATAACTTGCATATTATACAAACAATATCAATATTTTATAAGGTAAATTAAATCGTACCCTTATACCACTTGTTTGATGTCATTACTTGGCTTCTTATGCAGTGAACAGAACCAGATCACAGTTTTATCCACAGGACAAACAACCATTAGTTGCCAATGGCTCCTAAAATAATGAATCCATTATTGATGTTCTCAAAATTACTTGAAATAAAAAATATCAAGATTAGTAACTTACAATTAAATAACTGGGGTAAAATAAATGCTCTTTTTGGATAATTTTGGCATTCCAACTTCTTATTTCCAGTCATTTGTATGATTTGTGGCTCAAGATATAAGCTAATTTGTTTATGTACCTGCATTGTTAATATATTGAATATCAGTAAAAACATATTAAGAAATGTAAAAATGTGTAACTCTAAAATATGCTTACATCATCCATAATTGAATAACTGTAATGTTTAACATTTGGGATCCCATGGCGATTTCCATTATATCATTCATGTATACGTAGAGTGGCATACCGCCATTGTTGACACCAAATACTCTATGATCCCACGAAATTGGACAAGGTGAATCATACATGATGTGGGAAAGCCTAAACAACTCCTGAATTGGATTTACAGATGTTTGTTGCTGTTGGTATGGCTGCGAGTCAAGACTTGGTGATTTCTGTTTACTCCTAGTGTCCTATAATAGAAAATAACAAAACTAAATGTATTAATTTAAACAAAATTAAGTGTTAATTTAAATAATATGAATAGAAATGATGACAATCATACCTTATGTTTTTTAGAAATGACCTTTAGGAGATGTGTAGGCCATGCAATAAATGTACCGAGTGCCTGCCCCACAAATCTAATCTCTGATGTGGGCTCTGACACCTCGGCATCAACAACTTTAACTTTTTCAACAACCACTCTACTTAAATCTTCTCTAAGTGACAATGTGTGGGTCGTCGAACCTGTAGCACACACTCTCCCAATTGCTACCACACGAGGAGGATCTCCAACAAACAACTTACAAAGATATGAAATATGTGTTTGTAGCTTCTCCTTGTCCTCGTCGTCATCAACACAACTACCCTTTGTGCTAACTCTACCGCGTGCTTCCTCTAGCTGCATAGGTAGTGTTTCATCTGCATAGGATAGTGCTGCTGTGTCATGCCCATGGATGACCTAACCTGCTCCATTTCTCGTCTAATTTCTTCTCTTTTCTCTTTTTAAATCTTCTCTAATCTTAGCTAGTTGGTCTGGTGTGGCTGGTGTCTTAGAAGAGGAAGACCGGGAAGCTGATCCAAAGAATTGTCTTACACCTACACCAAACCCAGCAGTGCGGACACGACCAGGGTGTTCTGCTTCTGTTAGTATATCTTGTCTTCCTTGACTCACAAAACTTCCCTGTGAGCTCTGTTGCACCAAGTCATCCTATGAAAAATAATAGAATAAAGCTCATCAATTAAATACTAAAAATGAAAACATCACATGATACTCAATTTAATCACATTAACTCACAATCCGATAGGCAATCTCTTCAGACTGTGTAGATGTCATCTGCCTTCCTGGTTTAGTCCTACCCAACTTTCATTTCTCATGTCGACTAGGAGGGGATGGAGGAGAAAGAACATCTTCTGAAGTTGATGAATCATGTAATGATTTTTCCTTTTCTTCCATTATCTTCCTTTCTAATAAATCATAACCCCCCTAGACAATCGGTGGGGGTGACATTTTTCTTTCTCTTATCCTATAAAATACAAAATTCACCTTTGTCACATTGATATTATTTAATTAACTGGGTCTGGATAAAAAAATCAAACCTGCAAACAGGGATCCTCTCTAATTTGGACAAATTGACTCCAAGTGTCTTCATCAATTCCATATTTTTGACAAGGTGATTGTCCCTTACGTTTTCCATATACGTATGTAGTCATCAAAACGGCCTTGAATGACCTCCATTTTGCCCTAATGGATCACATAGTCTTCTTCCTAATTAAGCTGGAGCTTTCAAAGTCAAAGCTTGTCTGCAAAAATAAATAAATAAGTCATAAAGCAAAGAAAAAAATAATTCATAATGTAATTATTATATCCTATAAATTTGTTACTTACACAAAGGTCCTGCCAAATCAGATCTTTTTCTTCTTCAGTCACATGATCCCAGTCAGGTACTAAAATAGATACTTTTGATCATGCTAAAACACCTAAATAACTACCAAACTTTGCACCATTTGGGCCTGAAGCCCTACCACTCTGAGGATCTATATCAATTGGGATTTTGAGACCACTAAGACAATTAATGGCAATACCTTCCAAGCGTGTAGCTTCTCTAGTCTTCTTTGAAGAATCAGCCATGACCTGAAATTGAAATTGCTAGCACCAGTGGGCTACTGTGATGATTTGATTAAGCCAACCAAGTGAAGAAGTTCAAGACCCAATGAGCATATGTGGAATGCGTGAAGATTTCATGAAGATTGAAGACTTGGTCTAGAACTTAGGAGTGTGTGTTGTGGGGTAAGTTTAAGGTCTAATTAGTGATGCATGCAATCTTAATCAATGATAAGCTCCACACGTATTTTCTGAATTAACAAAAGTTTTAGAAAATCATTAAAATCAAAACTTGCGTTTTGAACAACTGTTTTAACTAACTGGAGAAAAACAGTCGACTATTTGAAAAATCAATCGATTGAATTTTAAATAACAATTGTCTATAAGTAACTGGCGTGAAACTTTGGAAAGTAACGAAAATCATTCTAAACATTTTCTGAGCACGAACATTTGAGATTTCAAAGAGAGCAAAAGCGCCCTGAGTCTAGTGATCAAGATCAATCAACTTTTTCATCAAAAACTGTTTTCTTGAACTGCTGCTGGCGCATTCATTTGACTGAGACAATTTCTTCACTGATTCGATCATCAGACTAAGCCTTCTATACCCTTTCCTTATTACCTTTGTATTCCTTTGTATAGAAGTGCTTGTATTGCTGCGACTGTGTTAATCTTTCTTTGTATTGAAGGTTATTCTGTTGTATACTGTGTATTCAAGAACTGTTTTCTGGTTACAGTTTACTGCATCTGATTGATTGATATTGTGCTGAAACTATTTGTTGATCCTTTGCTGTTTGTTTTACATAACTTCTTGAATAGTTTCCATAAAAATTATTCATTCTCAAAACAGTTTGCGAAAATTTTCAAGTGTTCAATTCACCCCCCCCCCCTCTTGAACTTGGCCATCACATATTTTACAATTGGCATCAGAGCTAGGACTTGAACCCTAGTCAAGTTTTTTGATCCATGGCCGAGAACAAGTTGCCTTTTGCTAAGGAAGCCTCTATACACATGCCACCCATGTTTTTTGGGGTTAATTACCAATTTTGGAAAGTGAGAATGAAGATTTTTATTGAATCTATTGATAAAGGTATATGGAATGCACTAGTGAATGAACCTTACATTCCAGTTTCTGTTGTGAATGGAATATCTGTTGCAAAGCCATTTGATGAGTTGACTAATGTTGAAAATAAACGTGTTCAATATGATTGTGTAGCCAAGAACATAATAACTTCAGCTTTGAATATGGATGAATTTTTCAGAGTCTCACAATGCAGTTCTGCAAAGGAGATGTGGGATATACTTGAGGTTACTCATGAGGGAACTACTGACGTCAAACGAGCTAGAAAGCATGCGCTGATTCAAGAATATGAATTATTCAGAACGCAGCAAGGTGAATCAATTGCTGATCTACAGAAGAGATTTACTCACATAGTGAATCACTTGATCGGGCTTGGAAAGCAGTTTGACAAAGAGGAGCTAAATATCAAGATCCTCAAATGCTTGGATAGAAGTTGGCAGCCCAAAGGTCACTGCAATTTCAAAGAGCAGAGATTTGAGAACTCTCACAACAGCGACACTCAGTTGAGAGAACATGAACTGGAAATGACGAGGTTGAAAGAGATGGAATCTGCTAAGAAGAAAACTAGAAGCCTCGCACTCAAATCAAAGGCTGCTGAGATTGAAACCAGTGAGGATAGCTCAGAAGAAGACAGTGATTCTGAAGACATCAGTTTGCTGACAAAACAATTCCAGAAATTCATTAAGCTGAAGAGAAAGGCAAAGAATCAACAATCTAAAAGGTATACTAAAAAACCTGATTCAAATTCAAATAAGCTAACCTGTTATGGTTGTGGCAAATAGGGACATGTGAAAGCAGACTGTCCAAATCTGGCTAACAAAGAGAAGAGCATGGATAAGAAAAATTACAAAGCTGGAAAGGGAAGAAAGGCATATATTGCATGGGAAGACAATGTATCTTCATCCAGCAGCTCTTCACAGGAAGACATTGAAGAAAATCCGTGCTTCATGGCTGGAAAAGATTCTGAGGTTAGTAGTGAAGATTCCAGCACTTCCTTTAACAGTACAAATTACAGTTCACTACTGAATGCGTTTCAAGAGACGCATGAGGAAGTAAACAAGTTGGCTCGTTCCAATAGACTGAAGGGTATGAATAACTGGTTGGAAGCCAGAGTTAATGAACTGGAAGATGAAGTTTTAAGACTGAAAACTGACCTTGATCACTACAAAACTTGTAGTAACTTAGACTCCAGCAAACCAGCAAATTGTGAAAACTGTGAAGTTCTTCAAAAGAAGGTGAAGTACCTAATTACTACTGCTTCAAAGTTGAATATGGGAACAACCAATCTGAATGCCATTCTGGGCTCTTAGAACTGTGTTTTTGAAAAGGCTGGAATTGGACATCGACCCAATTTCCCAAGGAAACAGAAAAAGTACAGTAGCTTTTTCGAAACCAATACTAAACAGTTTTCACAGCCTATTACCTCCTTCTATTTCATGAAAATAGGTCATTCTGTCAAGGACTGTAAATTAAGAAGGTTTTAGTGCCAAAAGGTTTAGTTAGGTGGGTGCCCAAAAGCACATCTAACATTGCTGGACCCAAATTTAACAGGGTACCAATGCCTCAATTCTAATCTGTTTTGCAGGTCTGCTTGGCATCCAGTAAGCTGATGTGGTATCTGGACAGTGGATGCTCAAAGCATATGACAGGAGATTCAACTTAGTTGATTAATATCAAATGGAAACCTGCAGGATATGTGACATATGGTGACAATAACTGAGGCAAGATACTTGGAGTTGGTGATATTGGAAGAAATGATAGAGTAATCATCGAAGATGTACTCTTAGTGAAAGGATTAAAGCACAGCTTGCTAAGTATCAGTCAACTGTGCGATAAGGGGTACAAGATAATGTTTGAGCCTGATCAATGTCTCATAACAGATTCAAAATCTGCTAAAATGGTTCTTGTAGGTAAAAGAGTGAGTAACATTTACATGCTTAATGTGTCTAGCATAACATCTAGCATAAATTGTTTGTTATCCCGAGATGATGAATCTTGGTTGTGGCATAGGAGACTTGCACACATTCATATGCATCATTTAAATAGGATTTCATCTAAAGATCTTGTAATTAGTCTTCCTAAGCTTAAGTTTGAGAGGAACAAACTGTGTGGAGCATGCCAAATGGGTAAGCAAACTAAAAGTTCTTTTAAACTGATTAATGTTGTTTCAACAACTAGACCACTTGAGTTGCTGCATATGGATTTATTTGGTCCCTCTAGAACTATGAGCCTAGGAGGGAACTATTATGGTCTTGTTATTGTTGATGACTATTCCAGGTTCACTTGGACATTTTTCATAGCCACCAAATATGAAACTTACCATGTCTTTAAAGGATTTGTCAAAGTTATTTAGAATGAAAAGGACTACAGTATTTCATCCATTAAATCTGACAATGGGAGAGAATTTCAGAATGAGAAGTTTGACAGATTCTGCAGTAAATTGGGTATTAAACACAACTTCTCAGCACAAAGAACTGCACAACAAAATGGAGTTGTAAAAAGGAAAAATAGATCCTTGGAGGAACTGACCAGAACCATGTTGAACGTGAATGGACTACCCAAATACTTCTGGGCAGATGCTGTCAGCACAGCGTGTTATGTGCTAAATAGAGTAGTGATCAGACCCATACTGAAGAGAACTCCATATGAACTATTCAGAGGAAGAAAACCGAACCTGTCTCACCTAAGGGTCTTTGGCTGTAAGTGCTTCATACTTAATAATGGTAAGGACAACCTTGGTAAGTTTGATTCCAAGTCTGATGAAGGTATTTTTGTGGGTTACTCACAACATGGTCATGCTTATCGGGTTTATAACAAGAGGACCATGCTGATAGAAGAATCTGTACATGTGAATTTTGATGAAGCTAACCAAGATATGCAGGAAAGACCTGAGACACATGCAGATGATGAAAGTCCAATTATTCAACCAACTGGAACTGAACTAGAAAACAAGACTGAAGAAACCAATGTACTACCAGAAATTCAGTCAATAGAAGCAGAAGAGCAATCTGCTGAACAAGAAGGTGTTCCTGACAGGATCAGTTCAGACTTGCCTAAGGAGTGGAGAATTCCTAGGAATTTATCATTGGACAATGTAATTGGTCAGGTGTAGAAAGGAGTTTCAACCAGAAGTGCACTGAATCAATTCTGTGAACATATGACTTTTGTTTCACAGACTGAACCAAAGACTGTAGCTGATGCACTGGGAGACAGCAACTGGATAACAGCTATGCACGAAGAACTAAACCAGTTTGCAAGGAATGAGGTCTGGATACTTGTTCCCAGAACCAGTAAGATGAATGTCATTGGCACCAAGTGGGTGTTCAAGAACAAGTTAGATGAACATGGTGTTATCGTGAGAAACAAAGCTAGACTGGTTGCCAAGGGTTACAATCAGGAAGAAGGAATCGATTATGGGGAAACCTATGCACCAATAGCAAGACTTGAAGCTGTTAGATTGCTCTTAGCTTATGCTTGCATGAATGGATTCAAGCTTCACCAAATGGATGTCAAAAGTGCTTTCCTTAATGGGTATATTGATGAAGAAGTCTATGTTTGTCAACCTCCTGGATTCGAAGATCATAAGCATCCAGATTATGTCTTCAAACTGAAGAAAGCTCTATACGGTTTGAAGCAAGCCCCAAGACAGTGGTATGAGAGGTTGAGCAACTTCTTGCTATCTCATGGATATGAGAGAGGCAAAACAGATAAGACATTGTTTGTTAAGAAAGCACTCAATGATATTATTTTGGTTCAAGTATATGTTGATGATATTATATTTGGATCCACTAATCAAAATCTGTGTGAGCAGTTTGTTGCAGCTATGCAGGGAGAATTTGAGATGTCCATGATGGGTGAACTTAACTACTTTCTTGGACTGCAGATCAAGCAACTAAATCATGGGACATTCCTTAGTCAAACCAAGTATTGCAAAGAGTTATTGAAGAAGTTTGACATGGAAAACTGCAAAGAGATTTCAACACCTATGGCCACTAACTGTTACTTGGATTCGGATGAAAAAGGAACCAGTGTGGACCAAACCAAGTATAGGGGATTAATAGGTTCACTGCTGTATCTTACTGCCAACAGGCCAAACATCATGTTTAGTGATTGTCTTTGTGCCAGATTTCAATCCAATCCAAAGGAATCACATTTCACTACAGCAAAGAGAATTCTGAAATACCTATAGGGAACTACAACTATTGGACTATGGTATCCAAGTGAGGTATCTTTGGATTTAGTAGGCTATTCTGATTCTGATTTTGCAGGTTGCAAAATTGACAGGAAAAGCACCAATGGAACATGTCATCTGTTAGGATCAAGTTTGATATCTTGGCATAGCAAAAAACAAGCATGTGTTGCACTGTCCCCTACTGAAGCTGAATACATTGCAGCTGGTAGCTGCTATGCACAAAGCCTATGGATTAAATAGCAGTTAAGTGATTTCAGGCTTAACTTGTCTAAAATTCCATTATTATGTGACAACACCAGTGCCATTAATCTTACAAAGAATCCAGTTCAACATTCAAGGACTAAGCATATTGAAATTTGTCATCATTTCATTAGAGACCATGTCAATAATGGTGATTGTGAAATACAGTTTATTAGTACTGAAAATCAGCTTGCTGATCTTTTTACAAAGCCACTTAATAAAGAGAGATTTAATTTCCTTCGAAATGAACTTGGAATTATTGATTTTAAATTCGTGAAATAAATCAGTTCATGCTGAATGGATTATTGGCTGATTTTATTACTTGACTGTTTTACAAATTTCAGTGTTAAATTTCATTCCTGAACAGTTCACTAGATCAGTTTTTAGTTTTACAGATTGATTAACCAGTTTCGATTTCTCTTACTGGATTAGTTTTTGATTTCATTTACTGTTTCAGTTTTTAAGTTTTCATTTACTGTATCAGGCTCACATGATTACTCATTGTTTTATATTAGTTTTTAAAATCTGATAAATAACAATGTTAAAACTGACTGGATATTGATATCTGATTAAATGTTAATTCTGGATGCATGTGGAACTGTGTTGGAGTTACAATACAACCAAAGTGGTGCTGTGTAACTGAAGGCATTCGAATAGAACCATGCACAGTGGAACCCAGCTAGTTGAAGAGCTAAATAAGACAAAACAAATCAACACTCATGTTTAGCATGTGAAGAGAGAGACATCTCGAGATGCCACATGGCGCTGTAACAATGGGGAGTCAACTAGTAAAAAAGGGCTATGGTTAAACATGCTGGATCAGATAGTGACAACAATGAACCCGACTACCTTGATAGGTGGTTTGTTGGAAACCAGGAGAGTATAGAAGAGTACTACAAACTGTACAGCAGGAAGATCATTCTTACTCCGAAAATGTTGAGTCTTGAATGGCTCAAGGAGGAGAAACTTGATGAAGTTCGTGACATGCTCAAGTTTCAAAAGCTGGACAGATTCTTGAAGCTGACCGGGAACACTTACCCATATTTGGTTAAGGTGTTCTTGACCAACATGTGGCATGATGAGGAGAATCTGTACTCACAGGTGAAGGGCATTGACATAGCAATCAATGAGGAGGTTTGGCTGAGTGTCACTGGCTTGAGAAATGAAGGAGCTACTGTTAGCAGAGGGAACACATCAAAACTGGGGAACTTTAACAAAGTTTAGTTCTACAAATCATGCTTGAGGAACCAAGAGTCTGCCTCAAGGATGTTGAACGTAGGAGGACTTGCTGCTATACCGAGAATACTGGCGTACATTGTGATCTGGGTACTGCCTCATGAATAAGATCAAAGTCAACTGGGTTAATATGATTCGTGAACATCTGTTCAAAGTGGGGAAGAAACTGGAATATCGCATCCCATATGTGATACTACTGTCACAGTTTATTGAATATTTTGATATAGATGTGGAAACTGAAGTTGTTGAAGAAATCAAGGCGCTGAACCAGATTACTACTGCAAATCTCACCAAGATCGGACTGAAGAAGATGAAGAATAAGAAACGGATTTGCAAAGCTGATGAAGAATCAGATGATGATGAAGAAGAAGAAGAAGAAAAATCAAGTGATGATGATGATGAGGATGACGAAGATGAGGATCAAGCTGAACCAGAACCAGAAACACCTGTTGCTCCTAGTCAAGACTCCTTCTCCAGACTTGAACAACTCATGATGACACAGTTCAATCAATTGGAAAACCAGAACCGTAGTCATCATCAGTACTGTGAAACGCACTTCCAGTTTATTAAAACACAAGTTGAAGACATCCAGTCCAAGATAGGGACTTTGTTCTTTCCACCAGACGAATAGGGCATTTGCATTTGCATATGTAGTGGTGGTTTCTCGTCCATTTAATGAATCCGATGGGGGAGAATTAAGTGTGTTTGTTTAAGGAGTGTTGTGGTTGTTTACTAGGAGTCTAGGTTTATGTTCAGTCTACTGCTTGCTTGCTTCCTGTGATATTTTCTGCTGCTGATGTTTGCTGTTTCATGTTTTATGTTACTGCTACTACTCTGATTTGCTGGTTTATCTAGCCCAGTCCAAATGTTAGTTTGTTATGCCTGTATCAGTTTGGTGCACGACTTGTACTATTAAATGGTTATCATGTACTCGTGCTAAATATCAATGAAAGTTGTTATCCTTGGTGTTACTATTTTTTCTTCACTATGTTCTGTGAAGTATTTTTAACAGGATATCGAATTATGGGGGAGCTTTGTGAAGCCAGTAGACCGATTGAAAGAAGAACAAGCATACATTTCGAATCAACACACCATTGTCTGTCTTCATCAAATTGGGGGGAGATAGTTAGCACCAGTGGGATACTGTGATGATTTGATGAAGCCAACCAAGTGAAGAAGTTCAAGACCCAATGAGCATATGTGGAATGCATGAAGATTTCATTAAGATTGAAGACTTGGTCCAGAACTTAGGAGTGTGTGTTGTGGGGTAAGTTTGAGGTCTAATCAGTGATGCATGCAATCTTAATCAATGATAAGCTCCACAAGTATTTTCTGAATTAACAAAAGTTTTAGATAATCATTAAAATCAAAACTTGCGTTTTGAACAACTATTTTAACTAACTTGAGAAAAATAATCGACTATTTGAAAAATCAATCGACTGAATTTTAAATAACAGTTGTCTATAAGTAACTGGCGCAAAATTTTGGGAAGTAACGAAAATCATTCTAAACATTTTCTGAGCACGAACATTTGAGATTTTAAAGAGAGCAAAAGCGCCCTTCAGTCTAATGATCAAGATCAATCAACTTTTTCATCATGAACTGTTTTCTTGAACTGCTGCTGGAGCATTCATTGACTGAGACAGTTTCTTCACTGATTCGATCATCAGACTAAGCCTTCTATACCCTTTCCTTATTACCTTTGTATTCCTTTGTATAGAAGTGCTTGTATTGCTGCGACTGTGTTAATCTTTCTTTGTATTGAAGGTTATTCTGCTGTGAGTTACTTGGGTTTGTAATTTTGTTATGTATAGTGAGCTCTATACAGGGTGTGACTTGCTGTGGGATTCAGCAAGGGTCTTCATGAAACACACAGTAGGTTTCTGTGTGGTTTCCTGCTCTGCTGTGGGTTCAACAGGGGTCTACTGCGGAGTGCAGTGAGACGTTTCTGGGTTATACAGTGGACTCTGCATAACTGTGACTTGTTGTGGGTTTCAGCAAGGGTGTTCTTGAGACGCACAGTGAACTCTGTGTGGTTTCTTGGTCTGCTGTAGGGTCAGCAGTGGTTGTTGCGCTGTGCAGTGTAGTCTTACTGTACGCAAGGGTTGTAAACTTGATCAGGTTGATCATTTTAGTGAAATCCTTACTGTGTGTGAGGGACTGGACGTAGCCCGGTTGTTGGGTGAACCAGTATACAAATCTACTGTGTCCTGATTCTCTCCTGCTCTCTCTCTTTACTGTTCTTGCTAATTCTTGCTGATTTTCTTGAATTTGTAGAATTAAGTGAATCTTGCTAATTGAATAACTTCATCATTTTTCTGAAAGCATTTTTAGCAACAGCCTAAAATCATTTACTCCATTTTAACACAGTCTAATCTGAACTGCTTTGAATCTGTGACTAACCAGTATATCAGTTTCTTGTAAATCTGCAGTTTCCAAATTTACTGGGTATACTGTTTATCAATTCATTTTTCTAGAAAACTCTATCTTTCACTGTTGTTGATTAAAGATTGTTTTCATACACTTAACATAGTTTATATTGTCTAACGAAAAGGTTTTTAATCAGTCAATCTTTATAAACTTGAAGTTAATCAAATTCTTTGATTTCTTGATTCAACTTTTCCAGAACTGATTTTACAGTATACTGTGTATTCAAGAACTATTTTCTGGTTACAGTTTACTGCATCTGATTGATTGATATTGTGCTAAAACTGTTTGTTGATCCTTTGCTGTTTGTTTTTCATAATTTCTTGAATAGTTTCCATAAAAATTATTCATTCTCAAAACAGTTTGTGAAAATTTTCAAGTGTTCAATTCACCCCCCCTCTTGAACTTGGCCATAACATATTTTATAAAAATAAAACAGGCTTAATATATAACATCAACAATAACAACATCAAATGTAATATTATGGAAATGTTAACAATAACTCATACAAAAAAATAAACATTACTTATTTTTGTATTATGGAAGTGTTGCAATGTTCTCCCATATTCCTTCATTATGATCCGTTCGTGTAACATGTACTTCATCAACATCATTTTCTTCATTCATAGGAGGTAACTGTCTTGACAATGATGAATTATTAGCATATTGGACTATTGAATCGTCATAGTTATCGACATTAGGTTCATTTTTTCCTTGGATGACAACTGACCACCTCTCATTTGAAGGATCTTTAACATAAAAAGCTTGTTTTGCTTGGTAAGCCATGATGAAAGAATCTTCCTTATAACCTATCTTTGCGAGATCAACTACTGTAAAACCCAAGTCATCAACATGCACTCCTGTGTTACTATCAACCCATTTACATTTAAATATCGGTACTCTAAATTTCACATAGTCAACTTCCCAGATTTCTTCAATTACTCCATAGTAACTTATTGTAGCCATGACAGGATTGTTATCTTTTGAACTAGCAAAGTGCATTAACTCTGCCCAAGGGTGACACCACTATTCTGCATTGTACTTTTTTTATCCTCAGTGTTTGTGTAAAAAGGAACTTATTAATATCATATCCAGGCCATGTTATGACATCAAAGTTAGGTCCTCGTGCTAACCATTTCAAATGTTCAACATCTCAAGCCCTTTCACCAATTCTCTCTTTAAACCATTTCAAAAATGTCTTGTTATGTTCATTTAACAACCACTTCTAATTTGCACATGGATTCACTAACTTCAACAACATTTTGTGTTCATTTGAGAAAGGAAGAACATCGTCAGTATTGTTCAAAATATACAAGTGTGCCTGGAGTACCTGTTGTTGATCTTTTCAAATTACCCTCACACCTTGTGTGCCTTTGCCTTCATGCCTTCCTTCATACCTAGTCTTTGGGACGCCTATAGCATCTACTTCTATCATATAATTGGTACAAAACTCTATTGCTTCCTCTGCAATATATCTCTCAACAATAGATGCTTCAGGTCGATATGGATTCTTGACGTACCCTTTGAATATCTTCATGCATAGCTTAATTGGGTACATCTATCGTAAAAACACAGGACCGCATAATCTAATTTCTCTCATAAGATGAACAATTAAATGAACCATGATAACAAAAAAGGATGGTGAAAAATACATCTCTAGTTGACACAAGAGAATGATAGCTTCATTTTCTAAGTCATCCAACCTAGTAGGATCAATTGCTTTCCTACAAATAGCATTGAAGAATAGGCATACGCGAGTGATGACTTCTCTAACATTTTTTGGTAGAATTCCACGAATAGCAACTAGAAGAAGGTCTTGCATCAGAACATGACAATCATGAGATTTTAAGCCCATGAGTTTCAAATCTTCCATTAGGACCAGACTTTAGATATTTGAAGAGTATCCTTGTGGTACCTTAACTCCTCACAAGCAGTTACAAAAACTGATCTTTTCAGATTTTGATAGGGTATGACATGCTAGTGGCAAGTAAGTTCGTTTACCATGAGGTTGTGGTTGTAACTCCAACCGAACACCCATTTCAACCAGATCCAAAACTTCACCATGCCAAGTCCATATTGTATAACTCTTCAAGAAACCATCACACAAAACATGCTCTCGTATCAACTCAATATCTTGTCTTATCACATTTACACAATTCACACACAGACAATAGTATTTGTTATTTACTCCTATTCCATTCCTCTTAGCAAATTGTAAAAACTCTTCAACACCATTCTCATAATCATCACTGATTCGACTTGCAGTTATCCAACTTCGATCCATGACTACGTTTACAAAAAGTCATCATACATATTAAGCAAAACACAAATGAAACCTAAAATTGTCGGAGATCGAACATCCCCAGACTCAATACCAACACGTCATGATAAACATAAATATTACAGAAAACATAAAATGTCGGGGATCGAACATCCCCGGACTCAATACCAACACGTCATGATAAACATAAATATTGCAGAAAACATAAAATGTCGAGGATCGAACATCCCCGGACTCAATACCAACACGATACAATCCTAGTAATATACTCCAGTCTCTCTAACATCATCATAGTAAGTTAATTAAATACAACCATTGAGAATTTGACAAAGAAATGGACAAACCTGAAAAGTAGAGACAATGGCCACAACAGCACGATACAATAGCAATAGAGACCGAGAAGCGTATGGACGACTATGGCAGATACCTCCAAATATAAAATTAAGTTAAACAGACAAAATTGAATAAGTGCAGAAAATTATGATACATTTGTATAGCTACTACTTTTATTATAATACACACTAAATTATACTATATAAATTAATACAAACTTCAATTCATAAGCACATTTAAGGGTCACCAACCTGACTTGAGACTTTCTTTCTGACACTCTTTCTCGGATGAAAATTTTATGCCACCCAAATTGCCAAACTTTCGATAAAAAAGGCTAAAAATTCTTGCTACAAAAAAAGTTCAAAGTTAACCAAGCATGGAGTTTATGTAAATCAATATTATCAACAAATGTGTGACTATATATGTTCGTGCTTACCATCTATTTAACAATGTACTTCGGTTAAACAATGGAAAAACAAGAACGAGGCAGAAGGAAAGACAGGCCTGTGTGGTGGTAGTGGTGGTGGCGACCAAGGAACCAGAACGTATTCGTGGTGATGGTGGTGGCGGTAGGGGAACCAGAACGTCTTCGTGGTGGTGGTGGTTGCGGACGAAATGGATCGACCATGAGAGAGGCAATGGAATGGCGAGAATGAGAGAGGAATGGCGAGAACGTGAGAGGAATGCAAGAACGAGAGAGGAACTGAGAGGAACTGAGAGGGACTGAGAGACTGAGAGACGAGAGCTCGAGAGAAACACAGAACATGAAAGTGAGAACGAAACACGCAAAAACCCTATAAACAGGGGATACGAGCGTGGTTGTTAATGGGAACCGCACTCGTATCCCACATACAAATGCGGTTGTTTAAGCAACCGCGTTTGTATGTCCTGCAAAAATAATTTAAAAATTAATTTGCAGTAACATACAAACGCAGTTGTTTAAACAACCGCGTTTGTATGTCACTGCAAATTAAATTTTAAATTATTTTGCAGATGCCAACGCGGTTTTTTAGACAACCGCGTTGGTATCTCCCTGTTATTTTTCATTTTCAACCATACCATCGTGGTTCTCGCTCTAACCGCGGTGGTATGGTTGCACTTAATTTCAAAAATGCCACCGCGTTATTTTTAATTGCGGTTATTTTTTAACCGTGATCATATCTCGCCATGAAATGTGTTTTTTCTACTAGTGTTCTTGACATTAATTATAGATTTGATTAAATAGGTTTTATTTTTCAGGTCTCTCACATCCACATCAAACTTTTATATTGGAACAAGTATAAATGTATTTCTCATATTCTTTTTGTTTTAATATCTCAAAATCTACTACTCCTCTTGAATAAATTAACTTCATTTCTGAGTTGATATAAATTCGGCGAAATATCCTTAGCACAAAGTAAAATTGATTCTGGATAAATAACTGTTATTGGTTTCTGCATTTAGCTTTTTGTTTATCCCTTTGAAAAAACTGGAACATTTGTAGATTAACATGCTCATATATTGTGTAAACACTAGGGTTTATATATTAAACTTAATCACGATTACGTTATTTACATGTGAACATAAAATATTTGGGAAACTTGCAAAATTTCATTTGTAATTTGTTATTGTTACTGAACGACTGGCTAGCTTTGATGATTGTCGAGTCTTCGATCGGTGCTAATGCCTTCCCAACTCTTATTGTAGTTTTTGCTTTCTTTAGTTATGTTCTCAGTTTTGGGAGGGGTCCCTGCAAACACTCTGATGCTCAAATTAGTTAAGGGTCCAAGTACCTTGTGTCTTGAGATCACCTTCCTATTTATAATGGTCCCAGATGGGCTTTTAGATAGTTGGACTAGAGGCCAAATACATTGAGGGTCTTTTGTGTGCTTTGTCTTGCGTGTCCATAGTAATTGCCATATATCTGTTTGTCAGTGCCATGTGTTTGTTTATCAGCACCATGTGTCCGGAGAAGAATCACAGGGATTGACCAAAATGTCGTGATCTCAGTCAATCCATGGATTGGTCATTTATCACGTATAACTAGATTGTTCTCGGTTCGCTTACAGGTTGTAATATCTCTGCTATGACTAAGAGGTTATCGGTCAATGAGGTTTCTCATGTAATTGTAGATTAGATAAGGTGCCTGATCGGCCCTATAGTACATAGGTTCCCAAGTCCTTGAGGTAAGGAGTGTGCCGAAAAAGACATTTGATGTTCAGGGTGTTTATTTGGTCGATTTGAGAAGGGTAGACCGCTCGCTTGACACATGAAGTTGTTAGGCAGGAATTTCAAATTTTTGGGTTCTCTTTTGACGAGCCCTCGTTTTACATGAGTGATATGAAAGGTCATTCATTTTGGACCATCGACCGCTCTTTGATCGTACAGTGGAGATGGAGCATCGCCTTACTTACTCTTAAGTATAAATACCACTGATGGTCAAGCCCATTTTCATGTTACCATCATCTGCTTAGCGTTTTGGTCCACCCAATGCTCAGTTCTTACTACTTTCTGGTAAATAAATGGCTTCCTTCTCTCTCAGTTCTTTCACTTCTTCTAGGTCCTTGGGTGGATCTGTCGTGTTAACTTGGTGCTTAGGCTTGAGTGAGCGGGAGGTTAGTCCGATCGGAGGTTCTTTGAGCACCACTGAGTCCAATCGGTCCAACCAAGAGTCAGTGGTGGACGAGGGGAGTGTTAGAAGGTAGGCATGTTGTAAGATATAATGATAAGGGTGTCGAGTCCGTCCAAGAAGATTCTAAGCATGCCAACGAAGTTTCCCCTTTAGAAGACAATGTGGTTAAGAAAGTAGTGTATAGTTTTAGGTCGTCCTCTCTTCGTAAAGTTTTTGTAGATACTGTAAATATTCTAGACTATTTGATCCTAGATGAGGCTTTTACATTATGTCATTGTGCCCCGACTAGACGAGTGTTCCATGGTTGGAGGAGTTAGTTTATGATTTTTTTTCTATATATATGTTTAGGTAATATATGATTCATGTCTTCGGCTCCCTCTGTATGAGTTTCAAAAGGGTGTGTTGAACTCCTTGAATGTATCTCCCTCTTAGCTACACCCTAAGGGCTTATCTTAGGGGTTTCCAAATTTTGTGTTCAGCTTTAGGATTCAAAGCCACCCCTCCCATCTTTCTTCATCATTAGTGTACCCTTCCGAGCAAGAAAGTCGATTTGTTATCTTTAATACGTCAATCTAGGAACCTTCCACTCCATTCGTTCACATCATCTTATAAAAACTTCAAAGATGGGTTTTTAAAAGTTTTGTTCGAAGCGGAGGGTAGGACGTATGTTTACAACGGTGATGTGCCCAAATTCCCACTACATTGGACTAAATCCCCCACTCGTTACCAGGCCTGGCCGAGATCAAGCATGCCAGAGGAGGATTTAGCTGCCATTTCAGTCTTGGACCGGCTTCCTCATGACATTTCCACTAGAGGACTCATCGACACCTTTTGGTGTGATCACCCAAGCAACAATGTTCTCGATATGTTCTTTGCCTAGAGATTGACTTGAAGATTGAGAAGACTCTTGGTGCGATGCTGAGAAAGGGCTTTTTGTTCTTCAAAGTTATGTTCTTGAGCAACATGACTTTAGATTCCAAAAGACCCTCAAGCAGGCCGCCTTTTTTTATCAAATTCCCATTGGTGAAGGGAATTTTGATCCTCGTAAAGACTTCTACAAAGGTGAGTTGATCCCGATCAAGGATATTTCGGACGAGGAGGAGGCGGCGATAGCAGAGAAGACGGTGGTCGGTCGTTGAGGAAGCAACGATTGAAGAGGGGTCATCCACTCTGGGAGTGGACATTGTCGGTTTATCTAATTAAAGGGCTTTGTTATTCTAAGATAGATTCCTTTGTTTTTTTGTTGGGATACATTTTGGTAGCCGCTTAGTATTCAACTCTTTTGATGGTTGTGATATATCTGGCTCCCTCTTGTAATCATACCTTAATGGATTGACCTTTAGTTTCGACTAACTACTTTGCGTTATCTGCTTTCTGCCTTTGCGATTTACTTGTTACTTTACCTTTTTCCTCATGCATTAGCAAATTATATAAGTTGACATTTGGGTTTTCTGTGCTTTTGACTTGGCTTTTTATTATGCACTACATAGTCGATTCGGTGAACGTAACCAACTTGGTTGAGTGACGAGTCATACACTTCATAATCAGTTTTGTGAGTGCCTTCAGATTGATTGATTTTTTTTATATATACTACGCGGTCGATTCCGTGAATGTTATCAACTTGGTTGAATTGGTGAATTATACATTGCACGGTCGGTTTCATGAGTGTTCTTAACTTAAGTCAAGTTGATTTTATTATACACTACACAGTTGGTTTTATGTAGGTATCTTGAACTGATTAGGCATAAGGTGGCTCAACACTGTTGGTTCCACAAGTGCCTTTACATTTTCAAACTTTGTCTTCTATTATACACTACACGATTGGTTCCGTGAGTGTTTTCGACTTTCATTAAGCATTTCATGGTCGGTTCAATGAATGTCTTTTGTTAGGTTAATTTCTTATCCTCATGGTCGGTACTTGTAAAAGGTTGAACTTGAAACCAAATTTCATTCATCAGTGCACGGTTTATACAAGGTTTTAACTGAAATAAAATTTCAAATGATCAGCATTCCATGTTCTTGGGATGGGGTCTTCATTTAAGTGTTCCAACCTAAAAGCTCCATTGTTTAAGGCTTCGAGTACTCAGAAAAGGCCTTCCTAATTTGGAGCGAACTTGTCGTCTGTGGCATCTTTGTGTGCGTCCCCTATCATTCGCCATACTAAATCTCCCTTTTGAAACGTGCGCAGATTAACCTTCGCGTTGTATCTACGGACGACCCATTGCTTGCAGATTTCTTCTCTTAAGCTCACTTTTTTCTTGAAGCTCGTCCAACATGTCGAGCTCAGTCTTCATGCACTCCTCATTAAGTCCCAAGTCGCTTAGTTGTCTACACAAGGTAGTTTCCCCAACTTCAACTAGTAGCATAGCATTTGTGTCATATGTTAAGTTGTAGGGAGTTTCCCCGGTTGTCGTCTATGGGATGAACTGATAAGCCCATAACACCTCCAATAATTCGTCAGCCCATTTTTCCTTTGCAACTCCTAACCTTTTCTTTAGTTGAACAAGGATTACCTTGTTCGCCTTGGCCTACCCATTTGTTTACGGGTGCTCGACTGAGTTGGTCACATGCCGAATTCCAAGTTTGACCAAGAAAGCTTCCAACTTTCGATCAATAAATTGGCGTCCGTTGTTGGTTATGATTGTGTGTAGAATTCCAAATTGATATATTATTTTCCACATGAAGATTTGAACATTGGCGGCTATAATCTTGGCGAGGGGTTCGGCCTCTATCCATTTAGTAAAATAGTCCAATGCTACTGTTAAAAATATCTTCTCTCCTAGTGCGGGAGGAAACAACTCCACAATGTTCATCCCCAATTTTGGAAACGACCACAGTGCCTGGATACTTTGGAGTTTGATCAGCGATTGGTGAATCAAAAGACCATTTTCTTGGCAACTCTTGCATCTTTTTACATATTCGGGGCAATAATATCCAACGCGTATGACTCTAGCAGTGAGAGTCCTCTGCCACAGTGCATTCCACAAATGTCATTATGCAACTCATTCATAATGTACTCGGTCTGTTCCTTATTTATGCATTTCAACAAGGGGGTCGAGAATCCTCTCTTATACAAGTCTTCTCCACATAGCGAGCGACCTTCATGAGAGGGCTTTGTCTCTCCTTTGTTTAGTGCCTTTAAGCCTCGTAGGATAGGTGCTCTCCGGTCGGCTTCACCTGATTCTATAATCACACATTTAGCCATAGACACCATTGGTTGATTCAAAGTTAGCTGGATGACGGTGTTATACTTATTTTTGCCCTTCCCTAAATCAAGTTTTGATAATATATCGACTCGTGAATTGCTACTCCTCAAGATGTGTTCGACCTTGACAGCTTCAAAAGTTGCAAGGAGAGCCAAGACCTTCTGGTAGTATCTTGTCAATAGCGGATCTTTGACTTGAAAGGTTCCATTGACTTGACCTACGGTTACCTACAAATCACTTAAGCAAATAAATTATTTTACCCCTATGCCTCTAACCAACGACAAACTAGCAATAAGAGCCTCACACTCAGCTTGGTTATTTGAACCTTTGAAGTTAAACTGCAATGACTGTTCAATTTGTATTCTGTTGGGGTTTTCCAACGCCACCCCGGCCCCACATCCCTTAACAATGGAGGCCCCATCTACATATAACATCCATTAACACTATTGATGTTTAGGCGGCCCTTGGAACTCGAAAATGAAATGGACCAAACAGTGGGCCTTAATCTCTTGGTTCAAATGAGAGGTCAAATTCGGATAGCTCAACCGACCACGAGATCATACGTCTTGCCATCTTAGGTCTTAAGAAGACCTTCCCTACCTGGTAATCAGTTTTGACGGTGATAGGGTGACCCTGAAAATAAGGCCTAAGATGCCTTGCCATGCATACTAGTGCTAGGGTCGCCTTCTAAATCACTTGATACCTGGTTTCAGCATTTTGCAGTGTTCGTCCCGTGAAATAAACTGATTTATGCTCTCCCTCTTGAACTAGGGCCGAGATGACAACGTCTTATGAAACAAATAAGTATACCAAGAGTCGGCTTCCAGTCTTTGGTTTTTCCAGCACGGGTGTGGAGGATAGGGCCACCTTGATGGTGTCAAAGAATTCTTCACACTTGTTGTCCCAATTGAATCTGTCTACCTTTGTAAGTAGCTTCAACACTGGTCATATCTTCAGTAAGTTTTGGGAGGAAACGAGATAAAGATGTCAGTCATCCTACAAGTCGTTGTTCCTCCTTCATATTTGTTGGACTGCACACTGACAATATGGTCGAGCAGTTATCGGGATTGGCCTCAATGCCCATGTGAGTTAGTATGAAGCCTTAGAATTTTCCGCCTTCCACTTTGAATATACACTTGGCAGGATTCAAGCACATGTTATACCGTCATAACTTACCGAAGATCGCAGCCAGATCCGTTAGGTGTTGGTCGAATGTTTCGGACATAACGATCATGTTGTCGATGTGTACCTCTATGTTTCAGTTGATCTAAATCCTTGAAGATTTTATCCATTAGGCTCTAATAGGTTGCAACTGCATTTTTCAAACCAAAAGGCATTAGCTGAGACCAGTAGTTGGACAATTCTGTGATGAAGGTCGTCTTTTCCATATATCGGTCATGCATGGGAATCTAGTTATACCCTGAAAAAACATCCATGAAACTAAGTATTTGGTGTCTGATAGGCTTATCTACCAGGAGGTCAATGCTAGGTAGAGGATATGCATCTTTGGGTCACGCTTTGTTGAGGTCAATGTAGTCAGTGCACATTCTCAACTGCCCATTTCTCTTGTTCATTAATACAACAATTGCCAACCAAGTGGTGTACTGAATTTCCCTTATGAAATCAGCGTCTAACAACTTTTGCACCTCAGCTTCGCCCACTAACCTTTTTTCTTCGCCTAAGCTTCTCTTCTTTGGCGAAACTGGAATCGCCTCCTTACAAACTGAGAGCTTGTGTGACATAACTCGGTGGTTGATTCCTGGCATGTCTTCAGCTGTCCAAGCGAACAAATCTTTGTTGTCAGTCAGTATCTTCTTTATTTTGTGGATTCCATCCTTGCTTAAGCATCCTCCTAGGCGAGTATTCTACCATTCCTTCCCGAGCTGCCACAATTTCATGTTTTCTCTCGTTTCGACTCTAATTTCATTATTTACTATGTTATCTCAATTGGTCATAACCACCATTCTCTGGTTTACTTGTCGTCGGGCGGAGGTTACGGTCGGCGTCAACCTTAGGCTTGTGACGTAACATTCTCGGGCGATTTGTTTCTCCACATGCATGGTTGCCACTCCCCATCTTTCTGAACAAAACTTCATTGCAGGATGGGGTGTGGACACAATGGCACCTAGTTTGCTCAAGGATAGTCGTCCAAGAAGTACATTATAAGAAGTGGTGGCATCTATGATCAAATATCTTACCATGATGGTTCGATATCCTCGGTGTACTTCCCCGAACTTCATATACAAGTCGATGTACCCTCTTGTATCAACTCTCTCACCCGAGAGGCCCAAAATCTGCTCATCCATCGGAACTATTGCATCTTCGCCAGTCCCAACTTCTTAAATGTCTTCTAGTAGAGGATGTCTATTGAACTGCCCTAATAGACCAAAGTCTTCATTATTACGAAGTTTGCTACATCAATGGTTATGACCATTGGGTCATCCTGCTCGGGATCAATGCCTCGGAAGTCTCTATTAGTGAATGTTATTGATGGAGGAGGGCTCAGGCAAGGTCCAATCACCAGACCCATGCTCAGACACCTTGAAGCGAACAAAGAGTCAGAGGCACATGTGCAAATTAAAATGCTGACTTTTTTGACCTTTGAGGATTCTTGTAAAAAGTTATAAAAAGTAGAATAGGGAAATTTGGATGTTTGTAAATAACCCTAGGTGCCTTAGGATTTATAAGACACCTAGTTTAGGTTTTAGACACATAGAATTTGTACATGTGTATCCAATGACGCCTAGCTTAGGAAAGAGTAGCTTGCTCCAAACGCTAGGTTACCGTAACCCTAACGTGTGGCGCAAGTTAGGGTTCCCAACCCTAGCTTCTCCCATACGCCACTTAGGTAGCTTGCAAGGCAAGTTAGGGTTTCTAACCCTAACTTCTTATATATGCTAGCTTAGCTTGCTAGGGAAGGTACTAGCTTTTTCTTCTTCTGTAAATAAAAGGTTCTAGAACCTCCATTGTAGACTTGATTTTGAGTAATGATATGCTGCCAAATTTTCAGCACATTTTCTCAAGTTTCACATTGAGTTTCTTCTCTTAGAAGCTAGGAGCTCTTTCTCTTGAAGGTTGGCCTAACCTCCCTCAAGGCTTTCACCATCTACTTCACCATCAACGTCATTGCGCGCTTCCTTCATTGCCTTTCCATGGCTTTCACATCTTGAGGAGTTCGTCCACTTCTTATAATCGGTGCATCAAGGCTTCAACATGCTCAACTTTCATTGAAGCTTGCGCAATAAGCTAAAGCACCTAGTAGCTCCTCCATCATTTGGTATCTAGAGCTTTGGTCTTCAAGAGATAAGTTCTTGATCCTCTTGCTTTTGTTTTAGCTTTTCCGTGTTGTACACCATTGTTTTTACATGTCTTGATTGTTTTGTACCGATTAAATGTTGTGTCCTTGAGTTTAAATGGTTCAAATAGCATCAATCTCCTTGAACCTCCCAAAAATACTTTGTTTAGGTGTTCTTGTGTGTGCCGCAAGCTAGCTTTTGTGTTGCTTGAGTTTTTGTTGATTTTAATCGGTTCAAAGTGTTCAATTGCGTCCTAGCTTTTGTTTTTGTGATCCATAGTATATGTCAAAGTCATGTGTGATTTCATATTGTCATAAACTCCTTAGGTTAATACTTGTAGAGTAGACTTGTGCAAATTGTGTATGCTGAAATTTATGAACATAATGTGTTTGTTGTTTTGTGTCATCATGTGCTTTGTGTTCCTTTTAATTTTTTAAACTTGAGTTCTTTTAATTCACCATTAGATCATTAGTGAGTTTCCTTGAGTCATATCAATCCTATATGTCTTGTAGTTTGTTCTAAATTTCGTTGGAATCCATAGGTTTCATTTTCCTGCACTGTTATTTGCTGATTAAGGTCACTGGACTTTGTGAATTTACTGGAAACAGAGTATTGTGTATTTGTAATTGAAAATTTGTTAGAAGCTACTTTGAAATGTATAAAAGATATTGTAAAAAAGGCGCATTATAATTCGAGTTTTAGAAAAATTCATAAATTGTAAAAGCCGAATGCTCACTGTTGATTAAATACTGAAGACAGTTTAAGAACGCCTCTGTTTTTGATTTACAGGGAACAACTCCATGACCTTTTGGATCTCAAAATTTGTATGACTTGAGAGTGATGTGTTGGGAACATATGATAAAAATTTCATGACCTAATTCCAAAAATTTGGACCATAATAAATTTTACAAACACTACTGCCAGAAGATGACTGAAACTGGAAAAACATATTACTGAACTGAAAAAAGCTCTTTGTTGTGGATTTATTGTGAAGGCAGTACTGATCCTAAATTTCTGAAATTTTGTGTGCATGATCTTTGTGATGTTGTGGAATAGTGGTCAAAGTTTGGAGACAAAAGGACTACTATAGAGAAAATCATAAATCACGCAAGAGCTACTGTCAGAATTGGAATTCTACTTTTTGTTTGCTGTTGTTTTTAATCTACTCTAGAGCCATTCTTAGATCATCTCTTTCAGTGTTAAACCTCCATTCTAAAGCTTTAATTTCTTGCTTGTCAATTTTATTTGCATTCTTTGAGTTTGTCAATTGATATAATCCTTTTTTAGATGTGCTATTCAAATTAGCTTTTATTGCTTTGTATTTGTAACCTCATGGTGAAATAGTACTTTGGTGAAGCACTTGAAGAATGAAACTCCCAAGCACTATTGAAGAATGGTCCACAATGAGGAATGAAGGTCATGTGCAAAAAGGTTTCTTGAACAAACACACCAAAAGAAAAGAGTGATACACTAGTGAGTCAAAGAACCAACACAAGGAGTGAATAATATAGGAATTTTTAAATTTTCAGTAACAATTTTCATTGTATTCATTTGAGTTGTAATTGCAAAACTCATTATACTTAGTGGAATAATTCAAACATGTAGACGGTGAAGTGTTTCTAAAGCTTGGTGCCAAAAAACTTCACCTTAGGATTCGGCTAGTTTAAGTATTACGTGTAGACGATGGAGTGTTTCTAAGGTCCTTGGTGCCAAAGAACTTCACCTTAGGACTCGGCTAGATTAAGTTTTCCAAACCTTGATTTTATTTCTTTAATTTCTTTCACATTGTGCAAGCCGACTAGTTTTATTTTTATTGAGTCACCTTTGTTTGTGACTTAGTGGTTTCATTGTAGGAACAACTAGAAAGGTACATTGGGTAAGCCTCTGGCTAAGGAAAGTCTTGGTACTTAAGTTGTCCAAGTGACGCACCTCACTTTCCTAGAGACCCCCTAGTGTGCTAGACTAGTTTGTCTTATCTTTAGAGCACTTCTTCACAAAATTTAAGATGTCTAAACATTCCTTTCACCTTAGTAGCAATGAGTCGCAAGATAATACATCAGATTTTCAGAAAATATTGGAAGAACTTCGGGTTATGAAAATCAATGCTGATGTACAATTTGCTATTATGGCGGAAGAAATAAAGACCTTAAAGAACAAGGATCAGAAGTATAAATCTAAAGCTAGTTCATCAAAAAAATATTCTAGTAGTGAGGATGAAAGACTAGAGAGGGATAGCTTGAGAGCAACTGACCATTACCAACCTATTCCTTGTCACCACCATAAGAGAGAGAGAGAAAGAGAGAGAAAATCTAAAGAAATGAGAGTAGATCTTCCCAATTTTCATGGAACTAATGACATAGATACATTTTGAGATCGGGAAATGAAGGTGGAACAATTGTTTGAGTGTTATGAAGTGAGTGAAGAAAAGAAAGTTCCACTAGCTACTCTTAGTTTTCAAGGACATGCATTGCATTGGTGGACTGCCTTGGTAAGGGATAGATATCTTCATAATGAAACAACCATAGTGTATTGAAATGATCTTAAGAGTGCACTTAGAAGAAGACATATTCCCTCATACTATCTTAGAGAACTCGTGGATTAGCTTCATAGACTTAATCAAAAGAACATGAGTATTGAAGAATATAGGTAGAAAATCGAGTTGTACATGATGAGGGCGGGAATTAGGGAAGAAGAAAATGTGACTGTGGCTAGATTCTTAAGTGGATTGAGTTTAGGGATAAGAGATAGAGTAGAATTTCTCCCTTATAGGGATTTCCATGACTTAGTGCAAATTTGTATTAAAGTGGACAACAAGTTTTGAGGAAAAGCACAAGTCGAAGTTCTTATTCTAACTCTTACTCAAAGACCGACTATAAGAGGGAGGGAAAGTTTTTAAAAGAAGAACCAAGAGAGAATCCTCCTAAAGTAATAGTACAAGAAAATACCAAAAAGAAAGAAGAATTCACACCCTCTGGCCGAACTAGTGATATTAAGTGTTTTAAATGCTTGGGTCGGGGTCATATACAATCTCAATGTCCATCTATGAGAACCATTTTGATGAGAGGCCAAGACCTATATAGTAGTGAGGAGGAAAAGAATGATGAAAACACTAGTGAAGGGTCGGATAATGAAAGAGAGGAGGATGCTTATGCTCATGAGGGAGAATTATTGATGGTGAGATGCTCCTTTAACAGCCAACCTAGCTCACAACCCGAGTCACAACGAGAGAACATCTTCCACACAAGATTCAAAATTTCTGAAAATGTATGTTCTCTCATCATTGACAGCGGGTTGTGTTGTAATTGTTGTAGTGCTAGGATGGTTGATAAATTAAAACTTGAATTATTACCCCACCCTAAACCTTATAAATGACATTGGATTAATGATGGTGGGGACATTAATGTTAAAAATCAAGTAAAGGTCAAGTTTTCTGTGGGGAACTATGTTGATAATGTTTTATGTGATGTAGTACCCATGCAAGCTTGTCATGTTTTATTGGGAAGACCATGGCAATTTGATAAACAAACTATTCATGATGGTCTTACCAACGAAATCACCTTTACTCATAACAATAAGAAGTTTGTACTTCATCTTTTGACACCTACTCAAGTGTTGGAAGATCAAGTACAAATGAAAAATAAATTAAACAATGAAAGGAAAAACAAAACTCCAAGAAATCAGAATCTTAGTATTAAATATGCATCCTAGGTGTGGGAGCTTGGTGTTCCTTCCCACAAGGTTACTCAAAAGGAGTCTTTATTAACTAAAAATTCTTTAAAAACATGCTTCTTTATTGAGCAACCTCCCTACCTCTTATTATGTAAAGGAACACTCATGTGTGCATATTTTGATAAAACTGGATCTAAGGTTCTACCTCCTTCTATTGAAAAACTTTTGAAGGAATTTGATGATGTATTTCCTAGTGATGGTCCTACGGGATTGCCACCTTTTCGGAGAATAGAACATCAAATTGATTTTGTTCCGAGTGCTAGTCTGCCAAACAGACCAACATATAGGACAAATCCTGAAGAAACTAAGGAGATAGAATCTCAGGTTCAAGAGTTATTAGATAAAGGGTGGGTGCAAAGAAGTCTTAGCCCGTGTGTCGTGCTAGTTTTGTTTGTGCCAAAAAAAGATGAAAAATGGAGAATATGTTGTGATTGTCGTGCAGTTAACTATATCACAGTAAAATGTAGGCACTCAATTCCTAGGCTTGATGATATGCTTGATGAATTGCATGGGTCCACTGTGTTTTCTAAAATTGATCTAAAAAGCGGATACCACCAAATTAGAATCAAAGAAGGTGATGAATGGAAAACCGCTTTTAAGACTAAATTTGGACTATATGAGTGGTTAGTGATGCCTTTCGGGCTCACTAATGCACCTAGCACTTTTATGAGGCTAATGAATCATGTACTTAGGGATTGCACAGGAAAGTTTGTAGTAGTTTATTTTGATGATATCCTTGTATATAGCACTAGTGTAGAATCTCATATTCACCATCTTAGGGAAGTCTTACTAGTTCTTAGGAAAAATCAACTTTTTGCCAATGTAGATAAATGTACCTTTTGTGTAGATAGTGTTGTGTTCTTAGGGTTCATTGTCAATAAAAAAGGGGTTCATGTGGACCCCTAAAAGATACAAGCTATCCACGAGTGGCCTACCCCAAAGGATGTAGGAGAAGTAAGGAGTTTTCATGGATTGGAAAGTTTTTATAGAAGGTTTGTTCCTAACTTCTCTAGTTTAACTTCACCTCTCAATGAGTTGGTGAAGAAAGATGTTGCATTCCATTGGGGTGAAAAACAAGAAAATGCCTTTCAAAAGATAAAGTTCCTACTTACTAATGCACCTATTCTAGTTTTACCTGATTTTACTAAACCTTTTGAGCTAGAATGTGATGCATCAGGAGTAGGTATAGGTGTTGTGTTAATTCAAGGTGGTCACCACATTTCTTATTTTAGTGAAAAATTACATGGTGTCACTTTAAATTACCCCATCTATGACGAGGAACTTTATGCTTTGATAAGAGCCCTTCAAACATGGGAACACTATCATGTGTCCCAAGAATTTATCATCCATAGTGATCATGAGTCACTTAAATATTTGAAGGGTCAACATAAATTAAACAAAAGACATGCAAAGTGGGTGGAATTTCTAAAACAAATTGAGTATGTAATCAAATACAAGAAGGGCAAAAGTAATATTGTGGTCGATGCTTTATCTTGGAAACAATTATTGATTTCTACATTTGGAGCCCAAATTCTTGGATTTGATAACATTATTGAATTGTACTCGCAAGATCCTAATTTTCATCCATTTACACCAAAAGTCAACATAAACCGCAAGGAGGGTACTATGTCAACCAAGGTTATCTTTTTAGAGAAGGAAAGTTATGCATACCTCATGGTTCACATAGGAAACTTCTTGTAAAAGAGTCACATGAAGGAGGACTTATGGGTCATCTTGAGAGAAAAGTTCTATTGGCCCCATATGAGGCGAGATGTACAAAGGTATTGTTATAAGTGTATTGCTTGTTTACAAGCAAAATCTAAAACTATGTCTCATGGATTATATACCCCACTACCTGTTGCTTGTGCATATTGGGAGGATATCAGTATGGACTTTGTCCTTGGACTACCTAGATCTCAAAGGGGGTTTGACTCTATTTTTGTGGTTGTGGATCGTTTTAGTAAAATGGCACATTTCATTCCATGTCACAAAATAGATGATGCAAGTAACATTTATAGGATCTTCTTAAGAGAAGTGGTTAGGCTTCATGGATTACCTACAACTATAGTGTCAGATAGAGATCCTAAGTTCATTAGTCATTTTTGGAGAACTCTTTGGGGAAGACTAGGAACTAAACTCAATTTTTCTACCTCAAGTCATTCCCAAACGAATGGACAAATCGAGGTTGTTAATAGGTCTCTATCCACTATGTTAAGGGCAATTCTGAAGGGTAATCACAAATCATGAGATGAGTATCTTCCTCATATTGAGTTTGCTTACAATAGGGTAGTTCATAAGACTACCCAGCTTTCACCTTTTGAGGTTGTATATGGATTTAACCCTCTCACACCAAAAGATTTGATTCCTTTTCCCAATCCTATTGATTTTATTCATAAAGAAGGGGCATCACGGGCTGATTTTGTAAAAAAATTACATGAGAAGATTAAAATTCAAATACAACAACAAAGTGATAAGTATGTTAGGCAAAACAATAAGGGGAAGAGAGCAATAAGTTTTGAAGAGGGAGATTGGGTTTGCTTCACTTAAGAAAAGATAGATTTCCAAAACAAAGAAAGTCAAAACTCAGTCCCTGTGGTGATAGACCTTTTCAAATTTTAAAGAAAATAAATAACAATGCTTATCAATTAGATCTACCTGAAGATTATGGAGTACATACTACCTTTAATGTAATTGATCTCATTCCTTTTGTAGGTAGCAATGATGATGAGGTAGATGAGTCAGATTTGAGGACAAATCCTCTTCAAGAGGGAGGGGATGATGGAGGAGGGCTCAGAGGCAAGGTCCAATCACTAGAGTCATGCTCAGACACCTTAAAGCGAAGAAAGAGTCAGAGGCACATGTGTAGATTAAAATGCTGACTATTTTGAGCTTTGAGGATTCTTGTAAAAAAATGTAAAAAGTAGAATAGGGAAATTTGGATGTTTGTAAATAACCCTAGGTGCCTTAGGATTTATAAGACACCTAGGTTAGGTTTTAGACACATAGGATTTGTACATGTGGCGCCTATCCAATGGCACCTACCTTAGGAAAGTAGCTTGCTCCACATGTTAGGTTACCCTAACCCTAACGTGTGGTGCAAGTTAGGGTTCCCAACCCTAGCTTCTCCCATACGCCACTTAGGTAGCTTGTAAGGCAAGTTAGGGTTTCTAACCCTAGCTTCTTTTATACGCTACCTTAGCTTGCTACAGAAGCTACTAGCTTTTTCTTCTTCTATAACTAAGAGGTTTAGGAACCTCCATTGTAGACTTGATTTTGAGTAATGATATGCTGCCAAATTTTCAGCACATTGCCTCAAGTTTCACATTGAGTTTCTTCTCTTAGAAGCTAGGAGCTCTTTCTCTTGAAGGTTGGCCCAACCTCCTTCAAGGCTTTCACCATCAACGTCATTACAAGCTTCCTTCATTGCATTTCCATGGCTTCCGCATCTTGAGGAGTTCATCCACTTCTTCTAATCGGTGCATCAAGGCTTCAACATGCTCAACTTCCATTGAAGCTTGCGTAAGAAGCTAAAGCACCTAGTAGCTTCTCCATCAGTTATGTTGGCATACTTCGGCGTTAGCGATGAGTAATCATGTTAACACTTTGAATCGCCTTCAAATGTCTTTTACAGCCAAGTACGTTGTTCCACCTCCTCTAAATCCCCCTAAAATGGTATTGATCACCGCCCTAGTTAGTGCCCCTCGACGCCTTGGACTTCTTTCTCTTGGTTGTTCAAACCGAGCTCGACCTTATCTTTGGTTCCTAGGACTTGTTTCCCTTGGGCTTCTCTCCCTAGGGCTTCGTTCCCTCAGTTGGTCGTATAAGTATGACTTACGTTGCTCATGTTTTGCAACATAGCGTTGTAAATTCCCGGCTTGGATGAGCTCCTCAATCTTGTCTTTCAATGCCATACGGTCTTCGGTGTTATAGCCATAATTGCGGTGATAGCGACAGTGTTTATTCTGGTCGGCATTGGGAGAAGAGGGGAACTTAAAGGGCGTTGGAGTCAGCTATGGACTTAGTGCTTCCTCTAGGATACATGTTCGGCCTGTGTTGAGTTGGGTGTACTTAGTGAAATTGGGTTTCTAGGCCTCTCTCTCGCTCTGTGTATGCCATAGTCCCTATTGTTCTTTCTGGTTGAGTTTTCTTCAACCATTACTTGATTTGTAAACTACTTGAGTTCTTCTAGTTGCATGAATTTGGCGGATCTCGGCCACAATTCATCCATGTTCACAGTCGGCTTCTTGCATAAGTTGTCCGAGAAAGGTCCTGGTCAGAGAGTTGTGACTATATGATGCCTAGCAACTTCAGGGTTCAAATTTCTTATACTTAGCGCGATCTTGTCAAATCTTTCCATGAATGTCCTTAGCGATTCACCTTTTTCTTGTCGAATGTTGACTAAGGCATTTGATGTTAGATGATGCAGTCAATTCGTCGCGAATTGCGCTCCAAACTTCATGACATAGGTCTCAAAGCAATCTATGGACCTTGCGGGCAAACGGGTAAACCAACAAAGAAATGTCCCTTTCAATGAAGTAGGAAAAACCCTGCAAAAGATGTTGTCATCTAACGTATACAGTCCAATCTGCGTGGTGTATTTATCAATGTGTTCATCTAGATCAATTGACCCATCGTGCCTGTCTAAGGTCAACCCCTTCCAGTTAGAGGGAAGGGAGCCCAGTCTCTATGATGTCTTCGGTGAACGGGTGTCTTCTAGAGGAGGCACCAAAAGTAGTTTCTGACTGTCGATATCTCGATGTCTCGTCCTTGGTTTCCTTTCGTGGGTCATGATGTTTATTCGACCTATTCTAGTTGCTCTGCTCGTTCTTTGCCTTCTCAGACGTCTCCACCTTATACCTTAGTCTCTCGTTTTCCACTCAGAGCAGGTTTAGCTCCTCCTCGCTCCTCCTCTTCATTGCCTCCATCTCTCTTCTCATTTAAGCCATTATAGTAATCAGATCCTCATTTCGTTTCTGGTGATTCTCCTCATTCTGCTTGTCTCCCATGTTCCTTGTTGTCACTATGTGATCAAATGAGGCTAATCTTAGCCTCACGGTGGGCGCCAAAATGCTACTGCACAATTGGTTAGCCTAGATGATCGTCGAGTTTTCAGTCGGCTCCAACGTCTTCCCAACTCTTCTTGTAGTTTCCGCTTTCTTTAGTTACGTTCAGTACCGGGAGGGGTCCCTACAAACACTGAAATGCTCAAGTTAGTTAAGGGTTCGAGTAACTTAGGGTCTTTAGTGTGCTTTATCTTGCATGTCCATAGTAATTACCACATGTTTGTTTGTCAGTGCCACGTGCCCTGAGAAAAATCATAGGATTAATCGAAATGTCTGGATCTCAAACGATCTGTAGATTGATCATTTATCACCATGACTAGATTATTCTCGATCAATTTACAGAATTGTAATATCTTTGTTATGACCGAGATGTTATTGTTCGGTGAGGTTTCTTATGTAGTTATGAATTGGATAAGATGTCGATTGACCCAATAGTTAAGTTGTATTATGAAAAATAATGAGATGAACAAAAATGAACATAGGATATGAGAATGAAAATACTTCTCTGTTTTTCTATTTTTGATCAAAAGTAGAGAACTGAATATACACAAGTACTGTACCCTCACTCTAGGTATAGCTAAATAAAAAAAAAAACAAAATAAATTGATTACAATCTGATAATGTCATAAAAATAAATGAACAAAATTTATGGTAATTTGATTCTATTATAAAGAAAAAATCACATAATTGATATTACTTTCCTTTTAGAAGCCTTATATCAATATTCTCTGAAACAACCCCCCTCCCCTGCGCAAGTTGGGGAGCAAATATTGATGAGTCCCCTCTTGGAACAAATGTTCTTGAAAGACTTAGACCTAAGGCTTTCGTATAAATGTCTGCTAGTTGCTCTGTAGTGAAAATGGGAAGCAAATGGATGAGACCCTTCTTTAATTTTTTTCTAACAATGTGACAGTCTATTTCTATATGTTTGGTGCACTCATGAAACACTGGATTTGTGTGCAATATATCTTGTTGAATCATTGTCACGATATAAAAGAGATGGTTGCTCAAAAGGAACTTTCAAATCTTGAAGAAGGTAGACTAGCCATTGAATTTCACAGGTAATAGTGGCCATTGCCCTGTATTCAGTTTCACAGGAACTGTTTGATATTGTTCCTTGCTTCTTTGATTTCCAGGATATAAGGGAATTTCCAAGATACACACTAAAACCAGTGACTGATTGTCTTGAATCACTAAAGGTGCCCCAATCACTATCACAAAAAGCTTTGAGATGGGCAGAACTGTTGGAAGAGAAAAATAAATCAAGACTTAGAGCTCCTTTAATATATTTGAGAATTTTAATTGTTGCATTATAGTGGGAAATTGTAGGCTTATCAAGAAATTGAGAAAGTTGTTGAATAGAAAATGTGACATCAAGTTGGGTATTAGTGAGATACATAAGCCTTCCAATCAACCTTCTATAAGCATGAACATCAGTAAAAGGCACACTTTCAGTAGAAGACAATTTAATAAGATTATCCATAGGAGTGATTGCAGGTTTGCAGGCTAAAAGACCTACATCTGTTAACAATTCCAATGCATATTTCCTTTAATTTATCATTATCCCTTTCTTACTTCTTGCCACTTCAAAACCAAGAAAATACCTTAAATTGCCAAGATCCTTGATCTTGAATGTCTTATTCAAAGCTTCTTTGGCTCAGTCAATCTCTTCTTTATCATTTCCTGCCAAAATTATATCATCCACATACACCAATAATGTTGTAAAAGATCCTTTAGAAGAATTAATAAATAAGGAATAATCATTCATAGATTGAGTATATCCCACAGAAATAAAGAAGGATGACAATTTAGCAAACCACTCCCTGCCAGCTTGTTTAAGGCCATATAAAGCCTTTTTTAATTTACAAACTTGTCCTGGTTGAATAAAAGTCAATCCAGGAGGAGCAACCATGTATACATCTTCTTTCAACTCTCCATGTAAGAAGGCATTATTTATGTCTATCTATTTTAACTCCCAGTTATATATAGAGGCTAAAGAAAGAAACAACCTTATAGTGGTCATCTTTGCTACTAGAGAAAAAGTTTCAAGGTAGTCAATGCCCTCTGTTTGTGTGTATCCCTTCGCCACTAATCTTGCTTTATATCTTTCAACAGTCCCATCAACATTATATTTTATTTTAAATACCCATTTGCAACCTACAACAATTTTGTTCTTGGGAAGAAGAACAGTCTCCCATGTTTGATTTGACTCCAAAGTAGATATCTCACACTGTATAGCCTTCGTCCAACAATCATATTTCACAGCTTCAGAATAAGTGTTTGGCTCAACATGTGAAGAAATAGACATAATAAAAGGTTTATAAGGTGGTGATAATTTATCATAAGATAAAACAGAATTCAAAGGATATTTAACTCTAGAAGATGTATTGGAAACATTGATATTACAATGATAATCCTTTAGATACTCAGGTGGTCTTTTTGGTCTGGTACTCATTCAAATGGACTGTGTTATTTCATGATTCTCGTCAAGGTTTTGGTCTCTATGGGAACAAACTTCTCTAGGGATCTGAATGTTTGATTCATGGTAATCATTAACATTATTTTCAATATTATCACAGGGTGTAAAATTGACTTGTGATGGCTAATTCAAAATAGGTTGATCTTCTGTAAACAAATCTTTATTTTGATCAGGGTGTAAAATTGACTTGTGATGGCTAATTGAAAATAGGTTGATCTTCTGTAAACAAATTTTTATTTTGATCGTGAATGTCTAGACTGTCAGTTTCATTGCTAGTATCTTCAACCCTTTGATATGGAAAAACATGCTCATAGAAGACAATATCCCTAAACACAAAAATTTCTCTTGATTGAATATTCAACAAAATATATCCTTTTGTCCCCCTTTTTAAAACCAATAAAAAAACATTTTGATGCCCTTGGATCAAATTTACTTCTATTTGTTAACAAAGTGCTAGCATAACACAAAGATCCGAACACCTTTAACTGATTAAAATCTGGTGAAGTTTTGTAAAGCATTTCATGAGGAGAAAAATCATTTAAAACAGGTGTGGGAAGCATGTTTATAATATGCGCAACATGTATCACAGAATAAGACCAATAAATTTGGGGTAAATGAGATTGTATCATGAGAGCTCTTGCTACATTTAATAAATGACCATGTTTCCTTTCAACTACACTATTTTTTGTGGAGTATTGACACATGAAGTTTGATTTATTATTCCTTTGTTGATAAAATAATTAGTCATGAAAAAATCAGTCACATTATCACTTCTTATTACTTTAATTGCTATCTCAAATTGTGTCTGAATAAAAACAACAAAATTTTCCAAAATCTTAACAATTTCAAAATTTTGTTTTAAAGGAAAAACCCATGTGTACCTTGAATAATCATCAACTATGGTTAAGAAATATTTATGACCATCAATTGATGATGATGAGTATAGTCCCTACACATCAACACGAATCAAATCAAAACATTTTTTAGATTTAGATGCACTAAGAGGAAAGGGAAGTCTTTTTTGCTTTACAAAATGACAAATATCACAAATAAAAGATTTGTTATATTTAACAAAAGGAAATTTATTTTTCATAACATCAATAGATTTGTTTGAAACATGCCCTAACCGAAAATGCCAAAGGTTTTTGAGATCACTAGCAGTAAAATTGACACTATTGGTAATATGTGGAGATTTAACAGGTTTGATTTGAAGGTTTTGATAAGAAGGGACCCTGAGTATATAAAGTTTATCTTGCATCTCAGTTGATCCAATAACTTTCAAGGAGTTTTTGTCCTTAATGTGACAACCATTAGAATAAAAAATAATCACACAATATAAATTATCAATTAATTAACTTTGCTACTGAAAGAAGATTAAAAGTAAAGTTAGGAATATACAAAACATTATCTAGGACATGATCTTGATTGATGAAAACACTTCCAGAATAATTTGCAATGACTTTATTTCCATTTAGTAATTTGACAGAGATAGGATTAATTTGATGATATGAAGTGAAATGAGTCAAGGATGAACAAATATGATCAGTAGCACCACTATCAAGAATCCAAGAACTAAAGGAAGAGAAAAATTTATTACCAATGTGTGTTGTGTCAGAAGGAATGACAGAGATTTGATTAGAGACATTGTCACTGGATTTAGACTATTGTAGAAGGGCTAACAATGTTTGATATTGCTCGGGAGTAAAACTAATTTGCTGAGAATGTACTTCTTACCTTGAACCTTCATGATTCTGCTGGTTACTATTACAATCCGCTTTCTGATTTTTAATCTTGAACTGAGGTGGAAAACCATGTTTTCTATAGCATGTATCAATCATATGCCCTATCCTTCCACAATGACTACAGACTTTGGAAGTATATCGTCTTTCGTAACTTCTTCTGCTAGTATCAATATTTGTCTTTGACTGATTGTAAAAAAATTGTCTCTCTTGTTGTATACCGAGAGAACAAATCATATGTTGTTGAGAACTAACATGGTAAGGTGAACTAAAATCTTTTGAGTGATCAACAATTTCGGTCATGATAAATGTAACAAATAGAGCTCTCAAATTAGAGCTCTCATACCATATTATGAAAAATAAGATGAACGAAAATGAACATAGGATATGAGAATGAAAATACTCTATCTGTTTTTTTATTTTTGATCAAAAGTAGAGAACTGAATATATACAAGTACTATACCCTCACTCTAAGTATAGCTAAATAAAGAAAATAAAATAAAATGATTATAATCTGATAATGTCGTAAAAACAAATAAACAGAATTGATGGTAATTTGATTCTATCATAAAGACAAAATCACATAATTAATATTAGTTTTCTTCTATAAGTCTTAGCATCCATATTTTCTGAAAAATTGCTAATACTAGACGTGGGAGATAGAGAGCAAAGGAGTAGAAAACATGTAAAAGGTGGTTAATATACCCTAAAGGATATATATATATATATATATATATATATATATATATATATATATATATATATATATATATATATATATATATATATATATATATTAGAAAAAATTGATAGGATTTATTTAATAAAGCTTCCAATCTCAACAAAGAAATATGGGAAAACGTGATGACTGCACATGCTTAATTGGTTGTACTTTGTTAATGACTTTACCCACTAACCAAAAAAAGCTGAAAAAGCATGTGCCTTTACAATTTAAAAAAGGTAAAAATAGAAATTTATTATTAAATATTACATTTGAAAAGTTATAAAAAATTAAAATAAATTTTAATTTATTTTTTCTATTTATTTCATGTTTGAGCTATTAAAAGATAAAAAAATTGAGTGAGATGATACGAAGGCAATTAGGAATTATATATTTTATATCTGAAAGATAAAATTATACTTAAAAGTAATGTTGTAAAAAATTATGTATAACAAAAGAAAGTCTAACATATATTATTATATGGGAAATTCTAATATATATTGCTATATATGTCCACTATGTCCTTTTTAACCTTGATTCTTTCTTTTTTTTTTAGTGAAATCTTGATTCTTTTTATTATGATAATAGTTCAAAATATATCATAATAATATTAATATTATTATAAATAATGAAAGAAATAAAATAACAAAAATGGTCTTATTAGTAATAAAAAATAATAAAATATAAATAATAGTTTATACTCGTAAAAAATTATTCTTACTATTATTATTATTATAAAAATCATAAATATTAATTTTTATTTTATCATTTATTTATTTCATTTCAATAAAATAATGTTCATATATATTTCTTCTTTTATTTTTTTCACTTATTTTTTTTTTTTCAATCAAACATCATATTTCGACTCCTTTTTATAACTTTTTTCTAGTTTATTTATTTCTTTCTACTAAATGGATTATTAAAATTATCTGGTGTAGTAAAATTTGAATTGATTATTTTCTTTTTCCACAGAACGCTTTGATTACGAGGTCATAGTACTCATCTAAATTTAGAAATAAAAGTAGGAAGTAAGAAGGCTCTGCATATCCTTTGTGGTTCTAATTATGTTTTAATTTCAGCACTAGTTTTCCCCCATTAGTTCTACTATCACACGTTTTATGGTTAGAAATGATTGGCTAAGTACATTTCCAACTTCGTCGCAGAAGAAATATAAACACATTACACCAAAGCTTCAACTGTTGGTACCATAGTAGAATTTTCAGATTCAGTAAACAAATTGAGTAACAGTAGAAATCATTTTATTTTCTTATTTTTACGTATTCCAAATTGAACACTACACGTCCTTCTAAGGATGACAATCGTATACACAAACACATTGGTGAGGATATTGGCCAACGCAGTATCCAATTCCGCGATATAGCTCATCACACTTGCTACGACACGAGCTGAGGTTGCACTCGTTTGGATTCAACGCTATTATACACTGATTTTCTGTTATGGCCGTACTTGTTCTTGAAATTGCTATCAAAATGTAAAGGAAGTAATTAAAAATCACATACCGGTTAAGTTTCAGATATAAAAAATTGTAGAATCAAGTTCAATTAGGTGGCTTTGTTTTGATTTGATGTGCTGCCAAGTCAAATGATATAATAACATATATAAGAATATGTCCCTTTAAAAATCATATACAAATTCACTCAGATTAGTTTCCTATATAATGATATAGAAAGAAAATTAAATTTATTACATTAATACTAACATTTTGTAATAGATCTTAAATCAACTATCAATTTACAGTATATAAAAGTGGAAAATCTTTATTTTATAGATTTTGTGAAAGTGAAAAATCTTTATCTTATAAATTGATTTTGTGATAATGAATTATATCTAAATTCACTCTCTAATAAAATATTAAAAATTATTATATACATTTTTTTAAAGAAAATATTATATACATATTTGTTGTATTTATTGTATTACTATTAGACTAGTATCATATCATCACATCAAATTCACACGTTAAAGTTAGTTTTGTGAATCTGAATTAAGTTTACGCTTACTTTTTAATACACTTTTGAAAAATTAAACAAATATCTTCTGTAAATTAAAGGAGATAAATGTAGAAATAGAAAATAAAGAAAAATGTTCATTTAATTTCAATAAAACTTCGTAAATGAAATTTACTCCAAGATAAATGGTTACACTTTCTATGATCTTTTTTCTTTTATATAGAGTTGAAAATTTTGTAACATATCTCATTACTATTTTTTGATGAATGATCATATTTCAAGATAGAACCAGGATTTCTTATTCTCAATGTGTAAAGAAAAACCATATTATCAAATCAATATGAAAATATAGAAGTTTTGTTCCACTACGTCTGTCACTTAGTTTTTGCTTTTACCATCTTGTATTATCTAATAAACTCGTTTTAACTAAAATTGGATGTGACCTGAAGATATTTATAACAGTTTTTATAATTATAAGGTAGATGTAGAAAAAAAAAAAAAAAAAAAAAAAAAAAAAAAAAAAAAAAAAAAAAAAAAAAAAAAAAAGCGGAGAAAGATCTAATTACTAAGATATAAAATACACAAATAGGAGTAGTTTAAATAAACAAATAAAAGTAAAGGTTCATATAATTGAATTAAGAGTTCACGTATTATATAAAAAATCCATAAATCTAATATTAAAATAGTGAGAACTTAGTACTTAAAACGCATCAATTGTGAATATGAGTTTGAGTCTCATACTAATTAAAAGGAAAAAAACAAAATAGTAATATATAAGGAATAAAAACTACAAATTCATTCTTTTTAAAAGTTTCTAGTTGAAAATGAAGTCATAATATTTTTTTATGAGTATTAGTTTGTAAGTTATTCATGTCTAGTCTTCTTTAATTTTCTTAAAAGATCCAACAATTTGTATATAAATATTTTTTAAATAAAAATGTTTTTCTTTTCAAATTAAAAACGAATCTTTCATATGTCAAAACAAATGTAAGGAATTAATATTTTTTTAAGCAAATATTTTTTTTCATACATATACAGAGACAAAGATCATTAAGAGACCTAAATAAAACGGGTGGTGATATTTTGACACCACTATTCATCTTTGACACCATTTAACACTAATATATATTATTATTTTATTTATATATAATATTTTATTAATAAAATATAGTATCAAATAAGAGTATAAATGAATAGTGATGTCAAAATAATATTTTCTAAATAAAACTATGATAATAAAACCAATAAATATGATATAGAAAGAGGTTCCAAAAAGAGGAATATAAATGACTGAATAACAAGGATAATAGTAAAAAATATAGAGAAATTTTATACCTGTAATCATTAGCATAAGGGTGAAAATCAATGTGAAAGAATTCTTAGCCATCTCCAGAACAAAACAACAATATGGGCAATTTTAAAATTTAGCTTTGTAATTGATATTGTGATTGAATGTGAGACGAAGGGTTTATATAAACAAAATAGTTGGTGTGAAATCATTTATAACAACACGATTCCTTATTAATTTGGTACATATATGTATAAGAGATATGTTTGAATTAGTATTATATAAATATTCAAGTTATATATAAAATACGTAATCAATTATTATACATAATGCAAAAAATTCAAATAAACTATAAATTTGTTAAATATATCCTACTAATTAAATTTCATTCAATACGTTTTCACTTGATTTAGATATATTAAAAAAATATTAATTAGTCTTTTTACCATTTTATTTAAAATTGTATCTATGATTACTATTATTGTTAAAAAGAATTGTTATAGAAGGAAGCATTATTAATAAGTAACACTTACAATTAATTGAGTAACATTTTCAACACGTAACTTTTCACAGGCTAAAATGAGCATGTCATTAAGAATTCTAAGCTTCAAGAAAATGACATTTTAATAATCTTAAAAATGTTATATTTTATGCATAAATTTCTGTTATTCTCACGTAATATTTTATTTTTTAGAAAAAAAATAATTTTCATATTACAGATTACTGTTGACATTTTGTAAACAATTATTAACGGAACATAGAAATATTCCCAAAATTATTTCAGATTAAATCTATTTTTTACTTAATTATTTTATTTAACTTTTCTATGTACACAGATAAATATTAATAAATTATTAGATTTTTAATCCATTAAACATATGCAAAAATTAAAATATAAAAATATTAAATACGCCTAATAATTAAATTTAATGTTTTTTTTCATATATTTACTTGAGATTGTATCGCGATTACTAATATTTTTAATAGATTTTATTGTAGAAGGAAATATTCTAACTTTTATCAAACTTTCGAGGACATGCCAAAAATATAATACATCTCGTCGTTAACGTTTATTTTAACATTTTTGTAATACTAATGTATAAATCAATAAATCTTACAAAATTGAATTATTAGGAAAATATTCTTAACAATGAGTAAGAAATATTACCATTTTAAGTCGTTGCGTCTTTAAAATCCTAAGCGTCAATATGTCATATTTAACAATCTCTTTCTTTCTTAAAAATATTATATTTTATGCATTAAATACTTTATCTTCATTAGTATTTCGTGATTATAAAATATAAAATATTTATCTCAGTTTCATTATTATTTTTATAGTCATTAGCAGTTATAAATTAATAAAAAGAGGAGCACAAATAAAAATATTTACAAAATTATTGTAGTTAAATAAAATTTGTACTTAATTATTTTTACTTAACTTATCTTTATTTATTTACTTATAAAGAAAAAAAACAACTATTTAATATTAATAAAAGAAAAATCTCTTAGCCGTTAAACATTAATTTTTTTTAATGAAAAATAGGAATATATTACATACAAGCCAAAAATCAAATTTAAAAATTATAATTACTTAAGATGTTTAAAATTTAAAACAATTAAATATGTAGATAAAACCATCATATTTTCTTATTTTTACACATTAAAGTGTTAGTTAGTATAAAAAATTACAACATGCCACAACAAATTTTCACACAATGTTAGTCACAGATTTTCAACAAAAAATTTTGCAAGAGTCAAAATAGATGTGTAAAGTTTTGCAAGTGGTACTAAAAGTCTCATGGGTCATGGTGAATTTGTGAGTCAATTTTTAAAGTGAAAAACATATTAAAAAATAAAAACAAAAGAAATATTATAAATATAAAAAGCAATAATTCAATCTAAATTTAAATTCAGTATGAGCAAAAGTGGGTTGGATTTAGGTCAAGATAAGACAGACTGATATAAACTTAAGTTGGTTGACATGAGCAGTATGAGCAAAAGGACGATGAACGAAAACAAAGAGAGAGAAGCGTTGAGGAATAAAAGCAGGGAATTGATGCGTGACTTGGGCTTAAGCCCAAAGTTTTTTGAACTAAATGGAAGAGTACAGAGAATGGAGAAGCATGATGCATCGTTGAACGTAGCACATTTCAATCATTCTTTTAGCACCGAGTGAAGCTTGGCCCAACTGCAAAATAAAGAAAGAAATAAAAAAATGAGAAGAGTGTGTAGCGTTTTGGTTTGTATGGGCTTAGCCCATTTTTTTTAATTTACGTTGATACAGAAGGAAGAGAAGGGGTGAGATGAATAAAAAAAAGTGAAGTCGTGGGGTTGCAGGGCCTATGTCTCCGGGCTTGGTTCAAATATTAATAAAAAGATACACATGCTGAAAATAAAAGAGAGTGAAATTGAGAGTTTGGCAGATTCAATAGTGTTGGGCCTTTGGCCCAACAATTAATTTTTACACCCCACTTTTCTGTTTGTACTTTTTTATTTGAATTCACTTTTATTTTCTTCTTTTTAAAACCAATGAAAAATAATCATTTAATAAACTACATTTGATTTTGCTCATTCAATTAAAGGTATTATCTTAGGACGGGTGTTGTGGGGGGTGCTAATACCTTTCTCATGCGTAGCCGACTCTCGAACTCATCTCTAGTTTGCAGATCATTCCTTTTCTTTATTTTGGTTTTTCATAGTTTTTCATAATAAACTATGATGATGACTCTATCTCTTTCTTTTCACCCTATTTTTCCATTTTGTTTTTACTTTTTTCAAATCACTGTCCACCATCGTTGACTGAGGTCGCGACAGGGTATAGATGTCATTGAAGCCATCGAGCCGAAAGCTTCAAATGGACACCATTTCATTCTAGTAGCAATAGATTACTTTACCAAATGGGTGGAGGCGGTTTCTTATGCCAATGTAACAAAAAAAGTAATGGCGAGGTTCACCAAGAGATAAATAATTTGCAGGTATGGGCTACCTAACAGGATCATTACTGATAATGCCACAAACCTGAATAACAAAATGATGGTTAAGTTGTGCGAAGAGTTCAAGTTTCAGCATCATAATTCTACTCCTTATCGATAAAAAATGAATGGAGCAGTAGAAGCAGTAAACAAGAACATAAAGAAAATTATCCAGAACATGGTAGTGACATATAAAGACAAACACGATAAGCTGCCTTTTACATTGCATGGATATTGTACTTCAATACGAACATCAGTTGAGCCAACACCATTCTCATTGGTATATGGGATGAAAGCGATTCTCCCTTTTGAAGTTGAGATCCCTTCTCTTAAGGTGTTGATGGAGGCCTAATTAAAGGAAGCCGAGTGGGTTCAAGCTAGATATGATCAGCTTAACCTCATTGATGAAAAGAGGATAGCAATCGTATGCTATGGATAACTTTACCAAAGAAGAATGAAGAAGGTATTTGACAAAAGGTTCGCCCTAGAGGATTCTAGGAAGGAGAGTTAGTGATGAAGAAGATTATATCAATCCAAAAGATGGTAGAGGAAAGTGGATGTCAAATTATGAAGGCCCTTGTGTGGTTAAAAAGGCATTACCAAGAGGTGTATTGATCCTCACAAGGATGAATGGGGAAGAGTTGCCTTTACTAGTCAACTCTAATGCAGTCAAAATGTTCTATGCCTGATATGATTATGTAATGATAGAGTTTTTTGTACTAAATGTTTTCTGAATGATGTCGACTAAATCATTATACTTCTCCATGATTCCGTTATGAAATGTAAAATTTCATTTTTTTTCATATTCTGGTGTCATAGAAAAAGTATACACCATGGGATTTTCTTTAAGGGCATTGCAAAAAATAAAAAAAATATAAAAAAATAAAAAATAATATAAAAAAGGTTATGTGTTGAATCATGTTGTGCCTGGATTGTTGAATTCATAAGATTACAAATAATAAACTTGGATCGTCTAGAGTGAAATGTTTAATAAAGGTAAAATTTGGCTTTTCCAAGGAAACATTTGTGGCATGGTGCTTGATACCTTTGACCTTCCGGAAATTCCCCAAATAAAAGTGAAAATATATTTGGCTGAGTTCAAGAGGGGGGTGAATTGAACTTTAAAAGATTTTTCCAATTTAAAACACTAAAAACAGTTTAGTGAATAGAAAACCTTTTCTGAATCTCAATGATAAAAGATTTAAGGTTCAGTGGTGAAATAAATCGATTTCAGGCACGAATAAATCGATTTATTTTGCTGGCAGAGAGCAAATTTCAAACAGCACACACACCAGTTGAATTTTATGCAGCAGAAATGATTCTAAACAATATTATCCAACAAAGATAGTATGAAGCAAATTAAATCACACAATTTCAAAGTAATATATATCACACAAATTCAATCACACCAAATTGCACACAAGATAGAATACAAAGAGAAATACTAATACTCAATTTGCAAGTTTATGTAACTGAGATATATCAAAAACAATATCAACCAAGAATGTCAAGTGCAATGCAACTATATCAAACACAACAGTTCAGCAGACTCAATATAAAGATGATCAATACCAAAGATTCACAATCACTTCAATAGTATCACACCAGCACACCAAAGACAGTTTTACAAATCAATACTGAAATACTTATTTTGGATTTCAAAAATTAAGAAGAATTAACACTGCTACTATCAAGATCAGATTGGACAGCCACTAAGATTGAGAACAAATATTGAAATTCAATTACTACAATAATAGCAGTTCTGCAACATTATTCAGAATTCAATTGGAACAAATCAGTTGTGATTTGGAATAAAAAACAAAGACACAATCTTTGCAGAAGAGTCACAAAACAGATTACAATTTGAGGTTTTAGTATAATATAAAAAAACAGATTGCTTTTCAGTTTTAGAGATGTTACAAACCCTTGTGAAGGCAAAGTTATACCCTATTCAAATCACAAAAACCAAACCCAATGAGCAGTATAGTAATTTAAACCAATTACTCTTCATATTATCAAGAATCAATTCTATTACCAATTAATTCCAATGAGGAGTGCAAGAACAGTTTAGAATTGAAAGAGTAAGGTCAAGAACAACAGAACAAAGTCAGTTATACTGGTTTACCCTTCCTCAAGGGCTACGTCCAGTCTCCTTTGCCCCTTAAGCAAAGAAAGTTTCACTATATCAATTAATTGTTCAAGTTACAATCAATCACACAATTCCTACTCCCTGTAAGAATCAAGAACCCACTAAAATGATCAACTACTCCCTGTAGTCCCCCAATCAATTCAGCAACCACACAAGGCTAAATCCTATAGCCTAAAACAATACGAACATTCAAGTGTTTTAAAGAATTACAAACAATCAACGCATATCTTGATACAAAAGGGATCAAGAATGGTTAAGAAAGACTCCCTAATTGGCGCGCAGAAGAGGCCTTTGCACAGTCTTGAAGAATTCCAATGGCACAGTGAATTGGTCAAGAGTGATTCTTCAGGAAAAAGCCCCAATTGATTTTTGATCAAGAAATTCTCAATTACCCAAAGTGTTTTTTCTCAGTGATCTCAAGAATTGACTCTCAATTTCTGTAATTCAGACTCTGGCGCACGTTAGAAACCTTGCAGTTTTTATAAAGGAAAAACCCCCAATTCTATTTTTTACAAATCAGTTATTTAAGTTCTGCCAGATACGAATAAATCGATTTCATGAAAACTGGAATCAATTTATTTTTGTCCAATGCAGTGTATTTCAAACCAGTTTGCACCAAACTTTAGCTAGCTCACTTTGATTAGTTTTTAATCACTCTTAGACCATTGTGCTGGTGGACTTCTCCTTAATTATGCATAGGTTCTTTGCCAATCAAGCTCTCACTCACTCACACAAGACCAAATCCCAAATCTCCTCCAATTGCTTGCTTGCTTTGTCTTGCTTGTTCTGTCTTGTTTGACTTCATCAAATCTTTATTCTTGTGAGAGTAATAACAAAAAGGATTTGCCTTAATAGTTACTATTACCTAGGAAGATTTTACACTGGGGCAGAAACATCATCTTTCTGTTGGTTGGCCAGATGATTAATTTCCAGTTCTTGTATTCAGGGGCACTCGAAATAAAAATAAAAAAGAAAGAGAGAATAAATTTGTTAGATTGAAACCTGCAAGGGCGATCTAAGCAAAAGATAGGACGAAAAAACGCTGCATTTTGGAAGTCGTCAAATTTTGTTGCATTGTTAATCTCTTTGAAAATCAAGAAATCATGATTCAAAATTATATTTGACCATGTTTCTTCATCCAAAATACTTTTACACATCCTTTGTACCCTGTTTGAGTCGAAAAATAAATATTTCTTTCAAAATACCCTTAACGATTAACGAGGATCATCAATATGTTCAAACCCAGCCCCAAGGTTCCAATGGAAGGAGTATGTCAAAAGCTCCTAAATCCGTCAAAGGAGTGTGTTAAAGGCTTCAAATACATCAAAGAAGGAGTATTCTAAAAAGTTCCTAAGAGCCTAATGGAAGACGTTCATCAAGGAAGAAGTCTATCAAGAGTATCTCAAGAATGAACAAAAACAAAA
>Ga0209700_101068_pt1 | contig 55332 bp, 26 predicted proteins | sample SiratroredBW_FD_187528 | JGI IMG/M metagenome (GOLD analysis project Ga0209700, IMG submission 187528) | Root nodule microbial communities of legume samples collected from California, USA - Siratro red BW (SPAdes) (version 2) | ecosystem: Host-associated > Plants > Roots > Nodule | place: USA...
TTTTTTTTTTTTTTTTGTTAAACAAGTCTTAATACTTGACTTAATAATTAGTTTCTAGTGTTTTGCTTTTTTGAGAAAATAATATATGTTTGGTGGAGAGAACCAGAAGCCCATGAACACCGAGAATAAAATAATTATAAGTTGACAAAATACAATGAATTTGTTTTGATTCCATTCTCACAAAAATATTTATTCGAGAAATAAATATAAACTTCAAACGTGATATTGCCATGAACTAAAATTGGTTTTATGATTGGTTCAAAGAACCAAATTTGGCAAAAAAAAATAATACAACGGAGAAATCAAAAGTTGTACTGAAGAAGAAATTCCATAAATGGTTAAAAAAAACAGTGAATTTGGTGGGGCGTAGACTAACAAGCACCCTTAAGATAAACTAAAATTCAGAAAGTTAAGTAATCGTCATCTAAATCTAAGAGCAACATGAACATCTTGGGAAGAAAGAGTACCAAAATAAGCACAGGTAATTGGTATTGGTATTCTTTTTCTTTTCTATTATAACACGCTTGCGGTCCAAGTTAATTCATTCAACTCGTACGTTGTACCTTTCCTGATTTTGTGGTTGGGGGTTTCATATTCTTAAATTCTGTTCCCATTTGCTAACAAAATAAAATAAAATTATTCCCACCTTGTTCCTCGAACCAACAACATTTTTCCTCTTCCACTGAAGGAGTATTATCGTAAATTACAACTAAAACTAACTACCCAAATGTGAACCTTTGACTACATCATAAATTGGTACTGAACCCGACCTAAGATTTTTTCCCCCTAATTTGTTGATACTACGCAATGATAATTTATAGCCAGAATTCCTTTGGAACAGCTGGTTGAACAAGCAAGAACGGAGCTGACTTAGACATGTTAAATCACCATTCCACGCTTAATATCTTAAAAATGTATTACTAGTTAATTATATTTTTTGTTATTTTTAAAATATTACTTATTAATTAGTAAGTTTTAACAAACGTTTATCGCATTTCAGTTTTCAACCAATTGTACTAAACATAAACTACACGTAAGAAAATCAAATGAATATAAATGAATGTCCACATCACGAGAAAATAATGGCAAATTATAGGGTCAAACCATTCACAACACCAAAAATTGATATATATGGTTAAAAATACTAAGCATGTTGAGAATTTGGTACCTTGGAGGGCAAGAAAATGTTAAAAATGAACAGTCCCTCTTGGGAGTGAATAAGTTGTTAAAAAAAAGGACATGTGTCCTATATAGAGTGCAGAGAGTAAATTGCATTTGGTGGAAAATAAAAGCAATTGACTTGGCAAACATATAAACCAAAAATGCAATTACGTCTCTGTTTGATTGGTTAAAGAAGCCCACCTCAGTTGAATAAAGTTAGGTACACACTTTTCTGTTCCACTTATTTAATTTCCCTCCAATATTTCTAATATCAAACTTTCTTTTAAGTAGACTTAAAATACAATCTGGAAGATAAAATTATTATAGTTGACTTGATTAATGGTTTATTACACTTTTAAATTGTTTAAATTAAAATTAATACTCTATTCATTTTTATATTGGTTTTAAATGGATGAAGTTATTTATAAGATCAAATTAATTTTTCTCTTATATAAGAGGTATAAATAAAGTATAAATATTTTATTAGTTAAATTAAAACATTAATCATATTTGTAAAAGAAGATAACTAATTAAAAAAATTAAATCGGTGTGTTTCTTTATTTAATGGTATATGTTTGTTATTTATACATTTGTATAGAAACAGTGAGTCGTTGAAGGTTTTTATTGATTTGTTTTATTTTATTACAGTAATTGTTTAATATTATATATATATATATATATATATATATATATTTATTTATTTATTTATTTATTGTGGTTGTGCATAACAACTTGTAACATATAAATAGTGTGAACAATTTATTACATCACTAAAAGATTTAATTACTAGTTAATATATGTTAACCGTGAATCAAGGAAAATAATTACATTGAGAAAATAATAATAGTAACTCACGGATTTGCTGTTATAGACAAGAAAACTGTTTTTATTATTATTATTATTATTATTACACTTTTCGTAATCATCTAAAAGTTTAATATTTCAAAAACTACGTTCCATAAAAAGATTATTGGGGGATAAAAAAGTAAAAAAATAAAGGTATATTAATAAAATTGAGAAGTGTAAATAAAATGTTGGCTGATGTGGGTTGGGTGGGTATACAGGGGCAACAAGAAGGTACGGCGCATGGATGCAGTGTGTGTTTTTAGTTATTAATTCATCATTTTTAAATCATTGAACATGGCTTCGAATCGTGGAATCTATAGCTATAAATTGTAACAAAAAATGTACATCACTTAAACTGAACCACCAAAATTACTAGTTTCATAAATTCAACCAAACTTGAACTACACCTTCCGTTCATTAAATTGTGCTCAACTAGCTTTGGGCTTTTGATCTTTTTCGGCTTGATACAAAAAGTGAAACTTTCAGAACGGGCCCAGGCCCAACTAGTTTAACCTTAATGGACTCGTGGGTCATGTGAAAAATTAACGAATTCTTTATTCTATTTTGTTGGACTTGGGGCATCTTCCAGAATACGAACTCAAAGTAGTTTAGTGAAAATATATTTAAAATATACAAATGAAAGATAATTGCAAAGAAAACAATGCAGATTACCTACATTGACACTATACATTGCGTTCCTTTTTCTTTTCTTTTTGGTAGGCAAAGATATTACTAGAAATTATGACAGATGTCAGAGAAGTACAAAGAAGAAGATATATTGCAGAAAAAGCTGCCCATTCTAATATTAATCCAAAAGAAAAATAATACGGAATGAGATTGCATGATTTTTTTTTTTTTCATATGGCTTATAATTCATGACAGTAGCCATATCACCATAAAACACCATGCCAAACTTCCTACAAAATATATCATCTATTCACTTAAACAGGCTTTTAGTTGTGCCAGTTTCTGATTGTAGGGGTAAAAAAACAATGTTATTTAACATAAACACCACAACTATATATCTCTGAAAAAACATAAACAATGCTCATCAGCCGTAACTTCACAACTTAGCACCGAATTTACGAAAAGACATAATCGATAATACTATTTGAAAAAGTTATATTGAAAAACATGAATGAAGTATCAAATTCCGACAAAAACAAAATCTATATTATTTTGAACCTCTTTTCATAAGCTTATTATAGTTTAGTGCATTGTGGCTTTTCTATGATGACCAAGGGGAAAAAACAAGAGCACTTCATCTTTCAACTTGATTCCCTTGTCGTTACCCCAGAGCCAGAACCTGGTCTTTTCAACAGTTTAAACTTGATATTTCATCGAAGGAAGAAGTGAAGGTAGTAGTCATGCCAAAGTACTCCACCGCCAAAATTTCTGGCAATAATTATTGTCACAAAATGTAGAATTTAAACCTATCAGTATCAGAGCCCCATTTCCGAAACAATAATTTAAAAGTTGGAGGAAGAGATGCTTAAGACTGCAGCTTACACCACCTAAATCTCACAAAACCGTGGTATCTGTTTCTACTTTGACAGCACCGTGTGGATGGTCGGCAAATTCAGATAAATATATAAATTGACATAAAAATTAACATTGATCATAATCATTCTCATAAATAACAATTATTTTTAAAAGAATATTAAGAATAAACGTAACCAGAACCTACTCTATCTATTTCTAAATTTAAATCTATACAAATCAATCTCAGGCAAACCGCTAGATTGGATCACCTTAAGCCCTTCTTCTTGTGCTGAATTTTTGTTCTGGCAATGAATAAATTATTACACGGATAAACATTAGCATTTGGAATATTGTGGTCCATATCCTATTCCTGTGCTAAAAAGTAAAATATATTTACAAAACGTGACGGAAAGTGCAAGTAATCATAGGAACATGATGAGGCAGATGAGGATGAAGTTTGCTTGGACATGCATGATCCAATCATTGTTGTTGTAGCCAGAATCCATGGACTCTACCACCAGTCGAAGCCCAAGAAACTTGAGTGAAAGACGAGAAGCAAAATAATTAGAAACAGGTATGCAGATGAATGAAGTTGAAGTTGAAACAGAAAGTACCTGAGAGATAGAAAAGGGAGAGCAGTGTGTTGGGTAAGAAGATGGAAAAAGAAATGTGCCCCGTGAAGGAATACAACGATTCCTGTGCAACCTAACACCAACAGCTCCATCATCCTCTCACTTTTCTTCACAACAAGCTTCTACCTTTGATTTCACTTTCGCAAATCTAAAATATATATATCTGATAGCCACACAAGAATAGAGTTTTGCTGAGACAGGTTATGGTTATGGTACTAATCTCAAAGTCAAATTATATAGAGTGTACGTTTCATTAACGTTTCCAAAAAGTGTTTAATTGTTGTTAAACTTGCATTAAAATTTACATATATTTATTTATTTATTTTTGTCAATATATTAAATTATCATCTGTCCTTCGTATGTAAAACTGAAAACTCATTCAATATATATTTATATTTGTGAACATAACATACCAATAAAAACTAGCAATTAACATAATAAATCAATCATATATCACATTATAATTTTTAAAGAAGTAATAATAAAACCGATTTAATTTATTTGTAAACATAACATAAAATAATATAAAACATTTAAATTTGGACCCTCTGAGGATATTAGGCAGTTGCATCTCCCACCTATGTTTAGGAATGATTATGATTTAAATACTTTATCCTATTCTTACTTTTATTCTTCCTTTTTATTTCTTTTGAAAAGGAAAACTATATTAAAACTTCCAAGCTATAAGCTTAAGTTACATATTTGTTTGACGTTAAAGTAATACATTTCTGGTATAGCGAAAGTGGTGTAATATGACTACTATGATTCAACCAACTGAGGATGAAGAAACAAATTTACTGTCTGACGAGTACAGACTTGAACTCCTAATAAGAAAAGTGTCCGCGTTTAAAGCTAAACCTTCAAACAGAATTAAGATGGAAGTGGAAAGAAGTAAAGGACGATCAATATCATGAGAGTGAATGATCACTATCCTTAAAATTGAGCAAATATTTTAATTAGTATGTTTTCGAGAAGTGAAGATAATCTCTATTTATAGAGAAATACTTTTTTACTGTTATATAAAAGTATTAAAGATAGAAGAAGAATATGATCATACGGAAAACAGAAATTGCATAGAACCTGGAAAATAAACTGGGACAGAGAGTGGAAAACAGAAGGTAACATGTTTATCTCAAATGATTGTGTGAATCCAGCAAAATACAATTTGAATGCCTTGTGTCAATCTGATTCACACAACCTGAATATATACTATCTATGAAGCAGGTCTTGCAATCTCGCACTTGGTCACTCTTCTTGCTTAGAACAATGCTCATATAATTGTCTGCAAAGTTAGAATTATTGAGAAATTCAATTCTTTCTACAATTAGAGAAATGACTTTCTGCCATTTGGATATCAGTAATGAGTAAAAGAATAATAAGGTTCCAACAAGTGTGCTATCAATACTATACATTTACTTCAATGCATTGTAACTGATTATAAAGTAACAGGTAGCTACTGCTGCAGAATGAAACACAGCTCCATCACAATTTACCATAGCAATTTGCCAAAACCTTCTATAAATTAATTTATGCATAAAACAATTTAAATAATGGAGTCTTTCCGTTTTCTTTGTTCTTATTCTCCTTTCTTAAAAAAACATGCTTGTGTAATATATATGCAACATTATAAAAATGAAAATATAAAATAATTAGACTACAGCTTCAAAAATATCACTAAATACATTGCAATGAAAAAAAAAACATGTTTACACTAAGAAAAAAAATAAAATAAAGGTTAAAAAGTGTCTACTTTTTCTCAATATTTTAAGTCGTAATTAATCATCATTATATTCCAAAGTGATGATTTTGGATCTTATAATGTTATAATTTGAGATTTTTTCCCATGTTTTAATCTTCCAAGTTTTATAAAATGATCGAAATTTCAGAATTGTAAGAAAAATGTGAAAACCGAGATTATGATTCTAATCTATAGAAACTAAATTAAAGTATATTGTATAAAAAAAAAAAGAGAAAGTGGAGTCACGTGAGGTTTAGAGGATTGGAGTGGAAACGACGTGTCGCTTGATTTGGAAGGAAAGTGCAATGGAAGGTGCGAAAGAAATGCATAAAACTGGTTGGTTTTATGGTAGGGCTTGTTGTGTTTGGTAGAAGAGTCTTACAGAGAAGAGTGAGTGTGTCTGTGACTGATTCCTTCGGATCGATCGAGTGTTGTGTTCCAATGGCATCATCCAATTCCACTCAGCAAGATGTCAACAAACCTGCCAAGCGAAAACCCGTCTTCACCAAAGTGGATCAGCTCAAACCCGGAACCAACGGTCACACCTTGGTGGCTAAGGTCTTGTCTTCCGACACCGTCGTCCACAAACCGCGACCCTCCTCTGCCCATAACATCAAGCCCACTGTCATCGCCGAGTGCCTCATCGGCGACGACACCGGCACCATCATCTTCACCGCTCGCAACGAACAGGGTACTCCAATTTCACCCACCCATCTTTGCAAAAGTTATTCTTTTTTACTTATTTCAATTTCCCTTTTATCAAAACGGAAACTTTTCACTTGGGCACTGTTTTATTTGTCTCAATTTTGAGTTTTTATTTTCCTTTTGGGGTTTTCTTTTTGCGATCTGCATTGTTATTGTTCTTGTGAGATTGCGCGTGTTTGGTGCTCTTGTTTCAATAATGCATCTGGGTCAATGATGGTGGTGAGTGGATCATAAGTGGCTGATTCGATAGATAAGATAAGCCTTTCTTCCCATATATTTTTGGTTGGATTGCGTGATTCCTTAATCGTTTTTAATTCGAATTATCCGTATGAAATCTCTTTCTTTTGCTTTCCTGATCTTAATCCAAGAGGTTTGATTCGGTTCTATAATGTGTCCACCAGCGTAGATTTGGTAAATTCTTGTGCTTCTTCCTCTGCTCCTGTTATGAAGGACTTTATTTCCTCTTCCTTGAGGTGTTGATACAAACTATGAATATGATTTGATATTCTGGGTGAATTTTATTGTGGGAAAGTGTGATTGTGGTAATGTTGTTCCTTTTCTTGTGATAAAAATGTAGTTATGCTTAGAAGGTGATAATAACGATTTTAGGTGTCTTCTTTTTAATTTTATATTCCTAATTCAAACTACTTTTATCAAAGTTTTTTATTTCATGCTTGTTTGCACACAAATTATATTTTCCATGGTCCAACTTTTTTGTTAATGTTTCTCTTGTTTTTTTCTTGATTTCTATTGTTCATGGGATTGCTTAACCAGGAATGCCCCTTTCATTAGCTTAGTAATTCTTCATTAATCTTCACTTATTGGAACTCATGGGCTTTGGCTTAAATTTTACTACGTCTACATTGATGAACATCTTGATTTTATACTTTTCCAGACCCACGTTCTTGAATAACATCAGTGCCTTCTGCTTCTGTAGACATTGTCAGTAACAATAAGAGGAAGGAAAATAGGAGCTGGATTATGAAAAATCAATGTATATAGACAAAATATTGATCTAACATTACTTATTTTCTCTTTTTTTTCCTTCTTTCTATTTTGAACAAACAAAACCCTGAATGATGGGTTTAATGTTTGAGTAGTTCATACTGTGTAAGTCTGTATGTAGAAGCATTTGCATTTACATAGAGTTTCAGTTGATTTCTTTAAGTGAAAGTTACCTTGATCCTTGGAAGGTGATCTGCCTATGGGTATTGATAATTGATATATATGAAGACAGAGAATCAAGGTACCAATATATGTTGTATTTAAGTGATTAGATGACATTTTCTTGTTCTGTGCAGTTGATTTGATGAAGGCTGGATCCACTGTAATTCTTCGTAATGCAAAGATTGACATGTTCAAGGGATCAATGAGGCTTGCTGTTGATAAATGGGGGCGTGTTGAGGTAACTGAACCTGCAGATTTTGTGGTTAAAGAGGACAATAACCTATCCCTGGTTGAATATGAATTGGTGAACGTGGTTGAAGAATAATAATCCCATAGAGGAATGCGAAAACAGCTTTATGATTTGTTTATGGTGCGTTGGATACCCTCAAGGTAAAACTTAACTGGTGATGGATGGTTGCTAAACATTCTCACTTTAATTAGCTTGTATTTCCCCTTTAACATGCTTGACATCATTTTGGCTTAAGTTGATGTCTCACTTGAACAACCTTGTGTCAAGCGAACAAGATTTGCTATTATCTTCATCAGCAACTGTATTCAATGAACTTAAGTATAGTATTATGTTAATATAGTTATCCGTATCACATATTTCCTTGCAGTTTATTGTCCATTATACATTGGTATGTTTGAGTTAATGACGCGGCGTAATCATTATTCATACCTTCGGCTCAAATAAGAGAAGACAGTGGTTAAAAAATTGTGCTAAAGTCAATAGTTCATAATTTCTGTCTCTTCTGCAAATGAAATTTCATGACCACTGTGTCATTCATGCTCACAATGTGTTTTTTGGTTGTGTGCGTCATAACTTTTTATCCATGATAAAGAATTTTGTTCCCCACTAGTGTCTTGAATATGAAACTTAAGAGGCAATTAAAAACTTAAATTGACATAAAGTTTTGAAGATCATAATTTTTTTCATGATAAGCAATTTTGTTCCGTAGTAGTGTCTTGAATTCGAAAAGTTAAGAGGCAATTAAAAACTTAAATTCTCATAAATTCGCCAGACTGTGAATCTGTTTGAATCGGATTAGAAGCCTACTGATTACCAGAATATTAAAATATTCGTTGGCAGAAAAATTACTTATATATATATATATATGTCCATTCAAATCTATAGGTTTGATAGAATGGAATTTTATATTTCTTTTGTACATGTGTATTAGAACCCAAACCACCAAAGAACCAGATGAACAGGCAAGAGTGTCCTTTATTATTAATTCACGTTTGTATACTGCAGATTAAATACATCCGGTGTATTTTCTTCTCACTTGACAAGATTGAAAGGCGCACTGTCCATTGTTTTATGTGATACTAAAATGCAAAAGTAAACTTTTGTATGTCAATTCTTAATTTCAAAAATATACGAAAATTCATCATCCCAGATCTTGAACCGAAGCTGATATTTTCCATCTGCTACCCCTTCTCTACTGCATTGCCCTCGTTATATTAGTCATTACTAAAATTTATGGTAGAAGAAATGTAAATGGGCGTGTAATTAATATAGATGGGTAATATACACCATTGGAAACGATAGTGAACACCTTCAACGAGGCGCCTTAAAGGAAACAGCATCGGAAATGAGTGATGAAAGTGTCTGACTATAATTGCATTTCCGTGGTTGAGGTCAAGGGGGTGAGTCTACGGTGATAAATAGAGATAACATTGCTATTTTATCCCTTTTTATTTATTTTAACCTTGATATATACTTTCCTTAATGATTAAGATTATGTATTTTAATCTTTAATTTAAGCCCTCCGAAAAAGTTAACCGTACATAAAATAATTTTAATTTATAAAAAGGTCAATTTCTTTTTTATCTAAAAAAGTCAAAACGTGATGTATATGATAGAAATTTATTTTTATCTTGGATTTGACATTGTTATCTATAATTAATTACTCTTAAAGTTATGATTAGGTTCTCTATTTTTACTTTATTGATTATCTTTACGTTGATTAGTGAATATCAATCGGTGAAATATCTAGACCTAGAAGATCAGAAGCGTGACATGGGATGCCTCGGTCAACTGTCGCCAATTTTTTCACCTTCAACGTTATATGCTTTTAAAATATGTAAAAGTTGTGAAGCAAGATACTTACTAGATTTTATCTTTTACGTAAATTGTGATGCAACGATAACTTGGATGTGCAATTAAGATTTTTATAAAGAGAATAAAAGATAAATATTAAAAATGACTAATTAAATTTTATTTTAATTAAAATTCATTCATTCAAAATAAAAAACATTTTAAATTTTTAATTAAAATTATAATTTATTTTAATTAAAACTCAATCTTTAAATCGAGTCAATAAATACTCTAAAATTTAAAAAAATACAAAATTAAATTTAATTGTATTAAGTTTAATTTGGCGATGTAACGAACATCACATTAAGATAAAATTTTAATAGTATTACTTTTTAGTTGAGATTAAAACTATACAGGAAAAAGAAATGCGAAAAACCTGAAAAAAATCACAATCCGTACCATTCTACTCCGTGAGAACATTAAAATCAATTAATTGAGCAACCTAGATCCTGATGATAAAGCGTTCAACTAAATAACGGATATCAATCCTATTTGAGGTTATTGAAGTCTAAAAGATAGGTTGTATTTTTTGTTAATCAACGATAATGATGACGTAGAATGAAATGTGATTTTATTTTTTTTTTGTTTTCGTAGAAAGATTATAGCAAGGTCGGCAGACATAGACATTGGCATGTACAGGATATTAATTGCTCGTTTCTCTTATATTTATCATATCTGATGTTTGGCATAATTCCACTCCGCCAAAAGAAAAAATCACACTGACACAAGTTCCTGTAAATCAATTCTGAATCTATATCCAAACTAATCGGTTCACGTATTAACTCATCGCACATGCTTGTTCATGTAACATTTTAAAATAAGGGTAAGGAACGTTTGCAAGCGCTGGGAATAAATCCCATTTCCAATTACAGGTGAATTAAATAATCGTAAATCGCAGGTAAAGAAATCTTGCAATAATGTTCTAAACAGTCATCATACCTAAGCATGGTACCAGCTCTGGTGCTTGTACAATTTAAGTCTTGGAGGTTTCATATTCAACCAAGGGCAAAAATTCTCTAAACAGGCCTAACAAAGTAAACTGAAATCCATGGAAAGTATGCGCAGATGCACCGCACCCACAGACAGCAATCATCATCCATCTAGAATTCAAAAAGACACAATATCTTTGAGAAAACTCGAATTTATATACTACCATACAAAATCAGAATCAGAAGGTCAATATAATCTAATAGTCATACATAGTATATACTAGTAAATTTAAAATGCATATCATTTAGATACAAGGCAGAAATCGATCGAGGTAAGGGAAAGCAAAGCAAAATGGAAATGACGAAACATTACATGGCTAGTCCTCAAGCCTAAAAGCCAAAGTGCAAATGATCACGACCCTAAACAAGGAAACAGCCAAGTCAAAATAAAGAGTTGCAAAGAAGAGAAGTCTACATGTATAAAAAAACTTCGGAGCGCCAGCATATTAAAAAGTAAGCCATTTCAACACATTGCTCATTTTACACAGAAGTGTTAAATTTTATACATTCCAAATACGTGCTTACAGACCAGCATCTGGCATCATTCCTGATATCATTAACAATTTCCAATTCATCAAGAACTACAATTATGAAATTACAGTTAGCAAACGATATATGAATCTCAAGTTTGCCGTCGTGACACTCTAATATCCTAATAATGGTTTTTTGCACCAGCAAACTATATAAGAAATAGCTGATATTCCGTATTGAGGTTGATTTAAAATTATATGTATTCTTGCACAGGCGAGGTTAATGGATCATGCTAAACTTCATGCAAGAACAAAAATCATTCACATACATAAACTCGACATCTTTGAGTAAGAAAGCAAAATGCATAGAGTATGCACACAAACAGTATCTAGAAATCGATATCAAAATGCAATTTTAAACTGGAAACTCACAGTTGCTAAGTTTGAGTCATTTATACACTTTCAGCAAATGCTTGTTTGACGTTAAGGTGTACAGTAACAACTAAAAATCCCAAAAGAAAAAATTTACTTGACCACCTTTTTTCAAGCGCATCTAGATAAAACTTTGCACGAACCCTCTGTCATTCATCATACATCATCATTGCAATCTGAGTGAATACAATCAATCAGTATGATCTTCATGTGATTATCTCTTAAGTGAATGGTAGCTAATATATAAGTCTAGACATTTTAAAAAATGGGATGCACTAAATGCGACAATCCATAACACTTCTAAGATAAAGAAAGAGGATAATTGCTCAATAACTCAAAATGAAAATTCTTTGTTACGAGAAGTCGTTGCAGATAAATTAAACATAATAATTAGGGAACTATTAAGAAATACCATTGAATACCACCATAGCCCCGCATTAGTTTTCATGAGATATGGTGTTCATTTTTACATTCAACTAAGAAATTTCACGCTCTCCCTAATCTACAGAAGTCAAGTTCGCAATGCTTCAAAACTCAAAATTTGAAATAAATCCATGTGACACCATCTCTGATGCTTGATCTTCATCTAGTCTTCTCTTGCCCTACAAAGAGGAAAAAATATACATCCTTTCATTGTGAGAGCAAGAGAGAGAACCTAACCCAAAAAGAATGAAATGTTTGAACAGGAAAATCGTTGTGCATATGCACCCACTTTCATTTAAAACAGTTTGTTCATGCAAACCTTCCCTACCACAGAAAAGGGAAAAAGACAAGAAAACATTTTTTATTTAGCAAAAAATTTAAATCCGATTTTTATGCAACCCAAGAAAAAAGGAAGAAAGAAGTATTTCACTATGGCATTGCGTAGTAATGAAAGTAATGCGTCAGACTTTCGCAGGGTATAAACAATTTTTCTGGGAAACCTAGAAACTTAGACAATTCGCATAACACAGCATGTATAATCCACGGAGTTCAGCTTAGAAAAGACAAAAATGGCGTAGAGCAAAAACTTTCACCCCTAGATTGTAGACCAAATAACCATCCATCAAATAAAGAAAAAAAATAACAATTAGAATTTAGAATTCACAAGCCAAGTAAAATGAGCATGTTTGCAAACAATCAGGTAGGTCCAATAAGTTACAGTAACATTTCATTTAATTTCATTTCAGAATCCAATGTTGGCATTTCATAAACTTAGCTCTTGCTATCATATTTATCACATGCACATCAATTTAACTACGTTGAAGATAATGGAAGGAAAGTGTTTGGAGGGAATACCTTCAGGGGTCCAACCGTAGGAGTGGCGAGACACAGAGAGCATCGAATTCAGCAATGCGGAAGCAGTAGCACTGTGATAAGGAAGCATCGATTCCACGCAGAAACTCGCTTCTACCGGTAACCTGTCCCAAACAAAAGAATATTTTAATCAAATTGAAATGTTAGTGATAATGCGATAGAGAGGAACAGCGTTACCTGCAAACGCGATTGGAGATTGAGGTTTGCTTTGGGAGACGAAACGGAGATCGTGCCGGTCTCGGTCTAGCTCCGGCTGCCAGATTGGCCGCACCGGCAGCGCGGGAGGTGGCGGAGCGCAGCAAACACCTGGCGGCGGACATCGTGAAGAATCAACAGGAAGGGGTTTTGGCTTTCTGGGGTTTTGATATTTCCTTTTTACTATTTTTTTTGTTTGCTCCTACTTTTGCTCAAGAGCTATGATATGGGCCACCATTGTGTTTTTGGGTTGGTGAAACACTAGGGCATTTCTTTCTGCACCCATTACTTTACTTCTGCACGCCTATAAATATAAATATGGAAATCTTCTGGTCCACGACTGCATTGCCACAAGGGTAAAGTTGGTACTTTGCATACTGAGTTAAGTTTTTACATTTCATTCTTATTATTTCAAATTTAAGAGTATTTTTAATGAGTAGGATATAGAGGGAATAAGTATAAATGTATCTATTATAGCTTTAAAACAAGTTTAAATTATGATACTACTTTAATTTAAATAAATTAACTCGTTCCATTCACTTTGCAATTTACATATATGCACTCGGGAAAGTAAAATTGGGACGAAAAATCCAATCATGTTGTTGTGGAAAGTATTAAGGGCACTATATAGCGAGAGGTACGTTCAGATTCTAGCGAATATATGTACCTCTAAGTGGGTCATGCACAATGAATGATATGACTAGTATTACATATACTCCTATTGGTTAGATTCCTCACCCACAAGTTTCCATCTACTAATATGCTTTTAGCAACACTCCAAATTATACCTTATCATGTCTTCAATTTTACACCACAGTTCATATGGATATGCAGCCCCCTTTACTCATTGTGGAGAAACCCAATTGTTATAATGATATCTCCAACTTTTGAAGTTAAAATATTTGTCTTTTTGCTTTTTTTTTCATCTTTATTTATATTTGATTTTATCTTTTAAAAATATAAGTAGGTTATAAATTGAAGTGTGTGATTTATTATTTTAAACAAAACCTTACTTGATTATAACAAAGTTTCTTTGAATTACTTATGATCATTCTTTTTAAATGATTTTATATATCCTTTAATGTACTAAGAAAAACCTATCAATCAAATGGATAAAATATCCATTAATACAAAATTATAAATAGACAATCAATTAAATTTGTAAAAATATCAATGAGTACTCAATCTTCAGTTTTTAACATAAGAGAAATTTTACTCAATCATTTAATAAAATATCTATTTCTACACAACCTACCATATAAAAAATATATATTGATAAAATTGTAACTATTATTAAAGCGTATTATATAAGTCGCTAGTTGGTAATTTTGTTCATTGCCATATTAAATTATTTATGTCAAACTTAAAAAATTATAAATTTATATTGAGTTGTACACATTACTTTCTATTGAAGTTTGTATTGAAGTGTTTATTCGAGATAAAAAGTGATAGATTAAAATAATGTCATATAAAAATAACCATATGACTTTATAAGGAATGACTTATATATTATATAGGAATAACTCAATATCAATAACTATATAAAGAATGACGTGATGATTATCTAAGAATGACTTAATAGTTATACAATAATGACTCAAATAATAGTAATGTAAAGAAAAGACTCATTAGTCATATTAAAGAATGACTTCAATGATGGTTATATAAAAAATAATACATTAGTCATATTAAAAATGACTTAAATGATAGTCCCATAAAAGAATGACACAATGGTCATATAAAAGAATAACTTGAATGATAATTCTATCAAGAAATGACTACAATCATATAAGAGAATGATTCTGATGATCATATAAAAGAATGACTTGGATGATAATTATATAAAGAAATATTCCAATTGTCATAAAATGAATGATTTAGGTGATGTCAATTTTATATAAAAAAAATTACTCCAATAATAGTTATATAAAAAAATCATTAAATGATCACATAAAAGATATCAAACTATTTCTTTAAATTAATCAATGATTTTACAATTTTTCTTGATAGTAAAAATAAATAAAAGATTTTTATTTTATGCTTTATTTTTTTCAATTTTACTTTATGAAAATAAATAATATTGTTTTGACCTTCAAAAATTATACTAAAATAGAAAAATAAAACTCTTTCCACAACAAAGACTATTACTGATTGATGTAACTAACATTTTTACGATTTAAAGTTAATAATTAACATATTTAGTAAATAAGATAACACTGGTAAGTATAAAGAAATCAATTAACTTTAATAAAAAAATTTAATGCATGGGACAATTAAATTTTCCTTAATTACATTGAAAAGTGAAAGCAACCAAAATAAATATATAAAGTTAGTATAGATAAAATGAAAAACTGTACAGTAAGAATTTTTTTTCCGAATGAAATGAAATTAATATCCAAAGAAAAAATAAAAGATAATTTTTTTAAATGACCTAGTAAACTAAAAGGTTTGGGTTTAAACCCCAAAACCTAAAATTTTAGGCCACTAAACACAAAAGGACAAAATGTATAATTAATATTATAATATTATGATTAGATGGAAGGTATTTTGATATATAAGTAAAATTAGTGGATAAATGTAACAAGTGAGAGAGAATAAAAAAATTGTATAGCTAAAGAAGAGTTAATAAATGAAATGAAATCAAATATTAAAGATAAAAGTTAAAATAAGTTGCTTAGGTTACTTGATAAACTAACATAATTTTAATAATTTATAATGGAGGCAAAACAATATCCACATCTCCAATCTAAAAAGTAAAATTCAAATATTATTTATAGACATATCGATGTTCAATCAATGTAGATATATTTCATCATTGAAGAATTTCGGACATTAATTACAAGTATAAGATTATTTGTCATCCTTATTCTAGTGTTAGTATCATGTTTTTTTATGAGAATCCTATTTATAATTTGATTATCTTCTTTAGGTTAATAATTCATATTTGTTGGGTGATTAACATTTTACTGTAATTTCTTGAACGTAAGTGTAAAGACTATATATTAAAGTAGGTGAAATCTAAATCCGCTTTTGATTTTCCCTTAATGCATGAAAACTTCTTGGGCCAATAATAATCACAGTACCAAGATCAGTCTGTAGTGAACACACAAAAACCAATGATATAGAAAAGAAAAGAATGGTTGCACACATGAGAAAAAAAAAAGAAAAGGCAGTCTATAATAGTGAAAGGGTCAAACATAAATGTAATTAAATTTGGATTCCAGTAAGAAAATACAAGTAACCTTCTTTATTATTTTCCTATGGTATGAAATAAAAAAACGACACAACAAAGGGGGTCATGTAAGAAAAACTGACTGAATAACTCGAAATCGTCACTGGAATTTGACCAGGAGCAACAACAGATTTATGAATTGGTATTCCGAAATGGCACAGTGGTGTTCTAGTTCCTTGAACTCTTCTTACTCTTCCTAATCTTTAGCAAGGGTATGCAAATGACTCGAGACATATCCACTTTAGAAGCATCAGAACCAGAAACTTTTGCTAATTTCTTCTTCCTTTCTTCAAACCTTAGTGAGTTTGGGAAGTACAAGCGTCCTCTTTCTCCTGCTCTAATTCCAATTAGCTCGGCAAGTGATACACTGTTGTCTTGGAAGAACGATGCTGTGGACTTCTTGTTGCAAAACAAAAGCAGTAGAGTAATAAACTATAATAAGCATTCTAATTTTTCTTGGTCCAAAGAAGAGTGATAATAGTAGCATTATTTACGTTCCAAAGTGATATTCATTGAATAACAACGAGTGAAAACAATTTTTGAAACCAATTGTGAGAAAGGAATAAGAACAGAATACCTCTGTATCAAGGTTAGAGGATGAAAACGAAGAGAAACTGGTGGATGGCACGTGCAATTGGTATGGTGCCACTGAAGTTGCAGGGAGGGATTCCCCAACTCTAAGTCTCATGTTCAAGAAGCCAAGCCCAAGTGGCCAACCAATTGGCATGTCATCATTCTGAGAAGAGAAATTAGCAACATTACATACTTTAAAAAAGTTCTTTTGAAAGGTTACATAAGTTCAGAAAAACATCTGTGCATGTCCCAAAAACTCAGTGCCTTAATTACAAGAATCTTCAAAAGAACAAGGTCAAAATTTAAATTTATGATGAATAAAATGATATCACCTCTGTTGGAACTCTAAAATATACAATGGACATTGTCCGTACATAACCAAAATGAATTGTAAAGATGAATTGGATGGTGTCGGTTTCTCCTAATCATGAAAAAGAAATGGCAATTGATCTAAGAAAAAATGGGGTGGGGAGAACTTGTACTGAATTGGAGAAATTGTATGGATGTTTCTATTGAATAGATAGTAAACTAACAAAAGAGTAGTGCAATATGGAAGGTACCATTGTTGCCACTTTTCAGTAAGGGTAGAGTCAAAGAGAAACTGTGTGACGTTGTTTGCATTGTTGGTTTTCTATTACTATCCTCCTTGTGGTAGAAGTATATATCACACGAACCTAGTTGATATGACACCGCAACTCTTTCCTAGCAGAAGTGGTCAAGTCTTAAATTTTTTTTTTAAGCCAATAAGCTTTTGTACTAATAAAGAATATCCATCCAAATAATCACATACAGGGATCAAGTCGGCAAGATATTTGATTTTGTCTATAGATTCCAAGGTTCAGACAACTCATTCTGATCAACTGGTTGGGTAGGTTCCACCACAGTAAATTCTCAACATACTTATCCTTGTTTATGTACTTATTTAAGAAAGACAAACTTAGATTCAGCTCATTGAAGTTATTCTTTAGTTTTACAATGTAACCTTTATTACCCACATTACCGAAGTGAAATAAGTTAAAAACACATTATTAACAGTGTATGAGATAAATAATACTAACAAGTCACAACTAAAGCATCAAGTGTTTTTTACAACTTTACTGGGATAATTGTTTGTTCCTTCTAGTTTTTGAATCAGCATTATGCCTAACTGAGGCGTTTTATCCTCTGTGAAATGGTAAAATAAAAATATGCATTGAGGGAAATAAGGTTGGGAAAAATTGAGGGAGATTGAACTGTCGGCATAATTAGCAAATGACTGGTGTTGAGCATATGGTTGATTTCTCCAGATATTTTAAAAAATATTTCTCGCCCCTGTTTCACATCTTAAACTGTTCCTTGTTTTGTTCCCTCTTGGCCCACTTCATGTGCAACTCACTCAGACTTATTACTTACGAATATAAAATCTAAAAAGTAGTTACTCAAAATAAGATGGATGGTTGTACATATAATTTTTGCATTGAGGCAGACACTTCGGTGAAACTACACCTACACCATCTAATTATGACATGTTATGCTTAAAATGAACAATTTTATCTGCCTCTCGCCTTGCTATAACTCTTTAGCTACTAAAATGATCAAATTATTATTAACATCCTGATAGGGGACCTCTTTTTCACCTCTTTTTTTTTTTTTTTTTTTTTTTTTTTTTTTTTTTTTTTTTTTTTTTCTGTACTGCATTAAAATGAGGACATAATTAGGACTGATATATCAGTTCAAGTTACATTCCTAACATTAAGTTGGGACAGCAAACTTTGATGGTTTTAATGACATCGTTAAACCATGTGACTACTGATTCGACAACTACTAGCATTATGGCGGTAACCAAAGACACTTATGGGGTCTTTTCTCTTTGTCATTCTAATCGCAAAATTCATTTTTTCTGCACACTGGTGGACAAATTTATCTTCTTTACATATCAATCCATTCAGAAAATACAAACTATGCATCTCGGATGACATGCAAGATCACTTTCATAAAATTGTTCCAAATCATGTCAAATCCTAGAAGAACCAACAAAAAACTCACACAATAGCAGATATTCAATTCTCATTTCATAAAATCTAACAATCAAGAATACTAATAATCTAACAAGATCAAACAAAATAAAATCTGTGCCCCGAGAACTGATTCTTATCTACTGCAGGAAATGGACTAAGCATTCACAGAGAACAAAACCAGAGGCTGTTCAGTTTCATTCCAGTTTAAACACTTGACAGACCAGCATATTGACATTTTGTGGATCAAATCGCATTAAACAGACCCCGAAAAATGTCTTGATCTTTCGCTGACAAAACAGTGAAACAACTGATAAACCAGTTGAAAAGGAAGTATATGGGGACAAGAGATGCTGAATGCCAGAAGAAAATGAAGAAAGAAGGGACAATGTGAGAAAATCTTTGTTCTTATTTGTGCAAAAAATACAAAATGAAAGCACAGAATTAGTACCTCTGCAAGCATGGTGTCTCTGCCTTCCCCAGAGAAGTTTACGGAGAAATGATGATTGCAGAGAAAACTCAGAGCAAAGTAAAAAAAAAAAATGTTTTGGGAAATAGTATTCTTCCTTAAACATCAGACATTTAAGAACCTGGTCCCACTGGAGCTGCAGAACATTACTAAACTCTTTTTTTCTTTTCTTTTTTTTTGAGAAACTGTATTATATAATTTGTTTGTGCTGTAACATAAACTACACAAGAAAGAGGAAGAAATGTATCATAGAGGATCTATCTAACAGAAAGAGGTGAAGAAAAAACAATCCTATAAAAGGTAAGAAATGAATCATAGAACCCTTTTATTTTATCCTAAGAATTTAAAGTTTCATAAATAAAATGAAAGTAAGGAATTTACATAATAAATAGATATAACAAATAGGTGTAACAAATACAGCAACACATGGTTGGAATAAACCTTTAATTTAGAGCCATTTCAGAAATTTTTAAGCACTTAACACTTAACAGATTTTAGTGAAGAAAAATTAAAAGGAGTGTAGTAATTGACAGAGGATGAATGTTATTTTATTGTGGGGGGCATTTAGCTTTTGAGTTTGGTGGAGGAGTAGGCATCAAAACGGTTGAGAAGATATATCTGAACTATGCGTGGCGTGGCTTAATTAACAAAAGTGTTGGATTTTTAAACACTTTTTGTCGCCATTGATTGGTAAAAAATCGCTTAAGTAGCTGGTCAACAACAATGAACAAGTTACTTCACGGTTATAATCAGTGGTTGCTTATTGCAACACGCAACAGAAGTTTATGCTCAACATCACACGACACTGGAATTTGTTTACCCTGAATACTGTTTGGTACGACACTCTGATCTTTCTATTTTTGGTTATTTGCATCTTAAAAATCTATAAAGTATAAGTTAAATTAAAATTTTGATTTATAATTCTCAATCTTATCTTTACACTGCTGGCATTTATTGAACATGTCTTTCTATATGTAAAACATATGTTTTTCTTCCTTTTGCCTACCTGAGTTGATGTTTCAAAATAAACCTGTTAAAAATGAAAAAACATTTATTGTTTTAAGATTTTATAAGAAAAAGACTAATTAATAAAGATTCCCCAAAAAGGCTTGTTAATAATTATCTTTCTAACGATGTTTGTTTTTTTTTTTTCACTTTTCATTCCTTACTAAGTTTTAATTTGGTATACCAATAGTTGTATTGGTTTATTTTTAATCTTATTCTATTGTATCCTATATATATAAAAAACCAAATTACAAATGCAATACATATATAAAAATCAAATTAAGAATGTTACGTATAAATTTTAATTCTTTAATAAAAACATTTAAAAATTAATCATGACCATTTGACAAGATCATAATAATATTAGATTTTATCCTAATATTTAAAATTTTATACATAATTTTGGTCTCTCATAAGCAAAGTTATTTATCGTAATTCTTATGCTTAACATGCCATTTGTCATTTTGATTCTTAAGTAAAAAATGTAATAACATTAAAATACTAAGAGTTCCAATATACTTTTTCAGTAATTTTTTAAATATTAAATTTGATAATTGAAACGCTAATTGAATGTATGTGTTTTTTTCTTCAAATGAACTAATTTTATGTAATGGATGGACAATTTATTTTATGGCTTTGAGTCCAAATTTTCCAGAATGTAACTTAAATATTGAAGTGCTTTTATAAATATATACTCCCACCTTCTTTCTTCAAGAGCTACCGTACAAGCTAGTCGTGAAGGAATTTAACTTTATATGAAATATTAAAAAAAAATATTTTTTATTTAATAAATTGAAAATAAAATTAAAATAGACAGAAGGAGTTATAAAAAGAATAAAAAAAAATTACAGACCATACAAAAAGTTATAAAAAGGAAAAAAAATTCTAAACATAAAATAAAAAAAAGGAGTTAGAATGGAAGGATAACTTACCATTATATAGAATTGAATATTGATTACAAGAGATATTATAAATGTACAGGAGTTTTTATAGATATTTGAAGTTACTAACATCTTACAATTTGTTTTATTTATATTGATATTTTGTAACAAATTAATTCTATATTTGTAGGGAGTTTTAAATATTGAAATTACTTGCTTAAATATTCTTTTCATAATTTAAAAATATGCATTTAAAGCTTTAAATTTATTTTGAATGTTACCATTTATTAGAAGATAATGATATGTTTATTTGAATTACTCAAACTATTTGGCACTCATTAGTAAATATAAATGTTTCAATAATTTTGTCACATGATTCTAATTTTTTTTTTTCTTAACCCGTTTTGTAAATTGAAAATAATGTGATTTATTCATTAACCTGCATGATTTTCTTGGCACTTCTATTGAGGAAGGAAAATTACCGTTTTAATCTTAAATAAAATAAATAAATAAACTCTCTTATACTCTCTTCCTTTATGTTCAATTTCACAGTTTAGATTACAAAATTTATATTTTTATATTTTAAATTATATGTAGGAGAAATTCTGAGAGTGCAGGAAGAAGCGGTCTGAAAATAAAAGACAAGTGGATCCACGGTGATACCTATGTGGGCGTTACTTCATTCACCTCCATGTATTTCATTCTGCACCCTTATAAATATGAGAATTTTTATTTTTTTAAAATTGTATAATCTAGAGATTATTTTTTATTTTTAAATCATATAATTTAGAAGTTATTTTTTTATGTTTGAAACAATCTAAAATCTATTTGAATTGTGTAATTCAAAAGTAAAATATGACTTTTAAATTATACAGGTAAATTTTTTTAAGAATTTTTTTTAAATTATATAATTTTAAAAAATTAAGTGAAAAAAATAGATTATAGATTATATAATTTAAAAATAATTAAATATTATATATTTTAAAAACTCTTTCATATTGCAGAATCCTTTTAATTAGTAGATTATACAATTTAAAAATGACAATAAATAGAATTTGCATACTTATAGAGTGCAGGACGAAAATAAGAAGGTGGAATAAGAAATAGCCTAATTAAGCATGGATATGGGCCACTGTCTAAATGCGTTCACGGGCTTTCTTACATAAGCTTTCAACCTTTTTTCTGAAAATATTTTGTGGATATAAGTGCAGGGCCTGTTTCTCAAAAAACATTATTTTAATTTATTTTCTAAAAGTGTTTTAAGAAAACTTGTCTAAACATAACTACATTGGTATATGATATTATGCTCATGACTCTTTCTCTCTCTCTATATATATATATCAAACAATGATTTTTCCTTTCTAAAAGCATTTCGAAATATCTTACATATAACTTTTTCAAATTTAATGTAAAATACATGTATTCATATTCATGATTTTAGTGTATGGTATCAATGCATTTTTTTAGAATTTCTTTAAGCAGTCAGAGATTAATTGTATATATAATTTGAAAAATTTTAGGGCATCATAAAAGTTAAACACGATTATAATCCATCCTCATTTCATCACGTTAATACTGATGTTTTCTTAATTCAGCAAATCATGATAATATATTTTTAAGATGCTTAGCCTAAATATTTTTAATGTATATAAATTATCCACATTAAAATCAAAATTAACATAATTATTGGCAATTATACAACAGCTTTTAAAATAAAAATTACAATTATTTTTTGAAACGGTCATATTTGTCTAATTATGGTATCCCAAAACCACTTCAATAATTTTCTTTACTTTGATTATCAGGCATATCCCTCCTCTTATTATTATCATTATTATTTGCGTTATTATTATTATTATTATTATTATTATTATTATTATTATTATATAATTCTTTAATAATACATCATAATTATTAAGTCACAATTATTAGGATTATTATTGTCCTAGCAACAACAATCACCAATATTTTTATTATTATAATTATTATCATCATCATCCTATCTCACATCATATTATATATGATTAAGTAGTTTATTCTAAGTGTCCTTACAATGCAAGACAATTATCTTTCACATTATCAAAATAATTGCATTTAACTTAGTAGTTATTAAATCATAAATATCAATGCCCTGTTCCATGATACAAATGCTTGAAATGGTATTAACATAAGAGAATAAGAAAATATGATTTAATAGTGAGAAAAATACATAATTTGAAATTTGGACACATTTTCTTTGAGAAGTAAAATTCACGTAGTTCAAATCTTCGTGCACACTTATCTCACAAATTATTTTTTGCACTTACGAAAACATGGCAATATTTACTATGTTTTTTCACAAGGTTGTAACAAAATTTATTGGAAATAATTTATTTTAATAAAGTTGCATTAACTTATTTTTTTTTACTTTTATATTAAACTGATGAGAAAATCATATTTTCATCAGAATGAAAAAGTTATTTTTTTAACTCTAATTTAACTTTATTTTTTTAACAATTTAAAAATCATTTAAGAGACTATCGAAATTTAACCACACATATTTTTAAATATGTCTAAGAATAGCATTCTGATTATAATGTTTCTAGATTATCATTCATAATATTTTCTGAAACAAATGCTCCCTGACCTATATCAATATGATGAAGTTCGTTGTTTCACAAAAAAAAAAAGAGAGTATATTTATAAAAAATATTTAATAAAAATATGTTTTAAAAAAAAATAGTATTGTTAGAGTAGAACAAAATCACAATTTCTTTAACTTCTATCTAGCATAATAGATAAAATCAATTTTTCTTTCTTAATATGTATGTTTAAAAAGTATGCCGTTAAAGTGCAAAGGTTTTCAAAATTTCAAAAAAAAAAAAAGAAATTCAAATGCATTCTTAAAATAATAATGATATCTTCTGTAAAATAAAAATTTACATGCACCAAATTGACAAACTGAGGGAGACAGACATAATAACCAGGCCAGAATAATAAAACCCATACGTTATATTTATAACCAGTAAGTATATGATGTGTTTGTTTCGGTACATTTACACATTTTTTTCAACTCTTGAGTTCAGAGTCATGAAGTCTACAATTATGATTTACGACTTGTACGAATAAACAAAGTCTTCCTTCCAGAACAAAAACAAGAACATGTTTTTTCCTTACCGTAACTAGTGGAGGAATTGATGGCAAGTAGATTTGTTTGAATTCAACTTCATAAATTAATAATTTGAGCTTTAAAAGTATCCTCGTCTGTAAGGAGGCTTTTTTTGTAAATTATTTGTGAAATGGTTGGCCAATACAGTGCAATTTATGAGGCAGCAGATAAAGACCGATACCATACAAAGCAGTATAGCCGCAATCAATAATTAATCTGCTACCTACACTACACGCACCTTTAGTATTTTCCTTGTTGTTGCCACACCAATTAACCACTCATCAACCACTAGTATAATACTTCCACAAAATTATTCTCACTAATTCTCCATCTATATGTAAGCAATTTACAAGTAACTCACAAGATTATCTCAATTTAGTGAAATATATTGTGTACTTTCTATAAAGATGCTCAATTTTTGAACTAAGTTGGTTGCTGCTCAAATTAAACGGGCCAATTCAGAAGTTAAAAGAGGAGGAAATCTTTCGGTGAATGAACTTACTTGAACAGTTGTCTCAGAAAGAAATTCTGCCACTCCACTTCACTGTAAAATGTTTAAATTAAGAATGGTATCTATCCGAATTTCAGGGTAGGTGGAGTAGGTCAGGCAAAAGGGGAAATTTTGAAACTTTGGTATCTTGTAATTGTGTTTGTCTGTGTACAACTTTTCTAGCATTCCCTCCTCGTATTTCTTTGGTTCCAAAGACAAAAGGACAAGAAGAAGTGTAACTAAACAAAAAAGAACATAACAGGGAAAGAAAAAAGAAAAGAAAAGAAAGTATCATGCAAGCTTAGGTAACATTATACAACTTATTAATAGGTAATAAGCATAAAAGTTGCTTATGCTCTTGCACTTCATGCGATATTTCCAGATCATGACAGAGACAATGCAGTTCGTGAAACAGGACTTAATAGGAGTACTACTAAGTAAAAAATGAAACAAAAACCCCATAGTAAACTGTTACTGTGTTTTTTTGAATCTAAAGCACAATAAAAACATTAAACACCCACACTGATACTCAAAAGTATAGTGAGCTCTTCACTTAGACAGTGAATCAAGCTCATGGCTCATAGTTCTCATGTTCACCTTCAAACTCCTCTTGGTTCTGGTAGCCATTGTAATTGCCATTGCCACCTCTGTTGTTGTACCAGTTGTTAGTGTTCACTCCCCTGGATGAATCGTCATAGTTTGTAGGATGGTGCTCTTCCGCGTAAATATCATGGAAATACCTTCCACCTTCCAAAAACCTCGTGTCACTCATGCCTTGCTTCTCACCATTGTACGTGTGAACGTTACCTTTGTAATTGTTGTTGTGGTTGTATTTGTGAGTGGCAGCATCGTTGTTGTAGTACTTCTGGTTGTTGTTGTATTTGTAACTGGCAGCATCGTTGTTGTAGTACTTCTGGTTGTTGTTGTTGTTCTGATAGTTGTTGTAATTGTTGTTGTAACCTTCTTCTGTGTACTTTGTGTCGCTTAACTCTTCTTGGTTGTTGTAACCGGTTTCTGCGAACCTATTGTTGTAGGCATCATTGTTGTAGTACCTGGTATTCTCAAACTCGGTTTTGTAGGGGTGGTAGGAAGTGGGGGTGGTGTAAGAGGCTACCTTTTTTGTTGTTGTGGTGGAAGGAACCTCGTTAGACTCATCATGACCATATAGGCCATAGCTGTTTTCAGTCTCGGGAACGAAAGGTGGTTGTTGATCTACCTTGTTTACTTCTGGTGCCTCTTTGCTGGGAACTTCTGTCTCTTTGACATTGTTGTTGTCGAAATGGGAGACTTTACTGAAGAACTCGCTGTCTCTTGCAGAGATTTGAAGAGCCAACAAAAGGGTGGCAAAGAGAAGGAAAGAAATGAAGTTTGACAAATGAGCCATTGGTAACACAAGAGAGGGAAGATGGTCTATACTGATGAGAGGTTGTGATTGCATAACTATCTTTATATAGAGGTTCTTAAACCTTTGCTTTTCTCTCTCCTTAATTTTTTTCCCACTTATTAGGTGTAAATGGAGCAAAGTTGGATGGTTGTGGACCCTCTGGAAGAAACTTTAGCTGATTAATATTTGGATCCCATCCATTTAGGTTGTGGTCATGAAGTAACTATTTGATGTTGTTAGCACATTTTGACGTGATCACTTTGCATTATTATTTTGTTAATAATCATATTATGTATGTAAGATTTTGAAGACTGAGGACTCTGCTTGTATGGTTATGGAAAAACAGAATAATTGCAAGTGCAAAAAGTCCAGTTATTAGATTTACAGCTTTCTCTCAGGCACATGCTAAGAGAGCTTAACATTTAATTAGCCTCTTTCACATTTCCTTTAGTGCAAGCTAACTCTTTATTAATTAGTAGTTGCGCCATATATTATGACGCAACCATTGCATTCATAGGTGGTAGCTTTCATACCGTTGGATTCCAGCCTAATAAAAAGGTTCTATATTTGATTTTCATTCATATCCAGAGAGGTCCATAAAGTGTATTGATGGTGCTATCAGTTGTCAAAACAGTGTGGCTAAAACGATGCAACCGAACTCTATCCACTTGGTTAAGATTTTGGTCCTAAATCATGGTATTTTATTCATAGATTATGTACAGACAACATACATGTAAAATATATATAATACATTATAAAATTATTGATGTGCAATCTTATGATTTTTTTTTTAACTTGTAGTTATACCTTTATGTTCATACATAAAAATACATCTCATTTTGAAGAGTTTAGATATTTATTCTTGAGGTCCTTCCTTTAACTCATTTAAAGGAAATAAATGTGATTAAATAAATGGTTACGCGTGGTAGACCTGACCTATTGATTAGTGTTAAATAGATTCCTAGTTAGCTTTCACATTTAGTCATTTTGGACATTAGTCATCATATATCATAACTCCATGGATCATAGTATTCCCACCAAAGAAAATACGGTGATTGATTACGGTTCAGTCCAAAATAAAAGTCATTTGTAAAATGAATAAAATATTTATATATGTGATAATGTTCCAAAAGAGTTAAAGTTTGGAAGACGATAGGGGACAAGGAAAGAATGAAACAAGAAGGAGACAAGGAAAGGCCTTGGCGAGTAATTTTGCGTGGATTGAGGAGTTGGTAGGACACGAAAATAATAACATTTGGTGCGTAGTGCATGTGCCTTCCATGCTTTGTCTATGTTGAGAGTGACTGTCCAAAAGTAAGGTTTGTTCAATCTTTCTTTGTGAATGTGCATACATACATACATACTCTGCAGGGTCTGTAACTGAGTTAGACTTTTAATTCTTTTGGTTTTGGCCATTTAAAAATTATAACTGAATTTGACTTACACTTCCAAATCTTTGATGGAATAGTTAAAATATTTGACTTTTTTAGCATTTTTGAAGAGGACTACTAGCAAGTAACTTCAAAATTTCTCTGAAAAGAGTGCACTAGGTGCTGAAATCTAAGTTGCAAGTTGCTCAATCAAACTTTGACAGTGTTTCAGACCATTGCATTGTACAATTGGACAGAAGAAATATTTCTTAATAGAAAATGAGATTAATACATCATCACACTGTAACTACTAATTAGGTTGCTGTTAAGTAAACCTTAAAATTAATGATTTCGCTTACTATTAGGAATGAAGACCTTTTATCAATGAAATAAGCTTGAATTAATTATTGTTGTATTATCATTCCAAAATGTAACAAAACAAGATGGTCTTGGCCTAAATAAATTTTTACTAATTCAGATCATTCTTTAAATCCAAGTACATGGAGCTGATAAGATACAGGCCACTTTGTGAATGTGTCAGGTGTAAGATGTGATGGAGTACAATTTTCTTTTGTTAGGTTTGTTGAGTTACTAACCTGTTCTAACCCATTTTAGGGTGCAATTGTGTGTCATACATGCCAACAACTACTTTGGGCCACAAATATGAAATAATTAGGGAGGGTGATGTTACTAAATTTTCTTGATGTAGGTAAATGTAATGAAGGAATGGGGCAAGGTGGGATCTACATGTAACTGAATTGGTTGCATTAACCTGAAACCAGAAACAAAAGTCTTGAATAGGTTGCCAAAATCTTTCATATAATAAGTGAAAGTCTCAAGATATGAGGATAGATTCCAAATCAGAGTTTTTTATTTTATTTTATGGGTGAAGGCAATTACATTTCTGTCAAATAGTTAAAGCAATTAGGAGAGCATCATACGCAACATACACGCAAAGAAAACGCAAAGAAAGAGTGGGATGAACAATCTGAAAGTGAGAAAACTGTGGCATGGAGGTTTCTATGTAGATCTGAGATCTTGTTTATTTTTCATTTGTTTATTACACACCCCACAATGGTGGAAAGAAGATGCACCTACAATCGATTTTTATTTACAAAGAAAAAAAAAAAAGTGAAGTGGCTTTCCTTAAATTCTGGAGAAAAAATTGGTTTGAGGTTACTGTACAGAAGTTGTTGATGTGGTTTAAAGAGTTAAAATTGATAATGATTGAAGGTTGTAAAAATTAATAAATGTGGTTAGAGTCCACTCTTTGTACAAATTGATAGATGTGGTTAGAGTTTATTATTTTTGTTGCAAGCAAATTCAATCCAACTTTATCAGGAGACAGAAAAGCTGGTACTAAGACTTGGTCAGTGATTGAATAGCTTATTTTGTTCTTTGTAAATTTTCTTGCTTGTATGAGATGGTCCTGAAACGATTGCGTAATTGGCGTAAACATACTTTTTCTAACCGGTTTTTCCAGAAGAAAATAAAAAGAAATTGAAAAGGGACAAAGTTGACTAAGGAAAACACATTCCATTTCAATTAGAGGCGTTAGTCCAAGAGAAGCACGTTTTCATTTTGAAAGAGTTCGATTTTTTTGTGTGCCTTATTCACAGCACTTGATATGGGGACTAGGATTCCCTAAGTCCCCTATGAAGTCTAAATGTGAATATGAGAAGGAAGTGTTTTCTTCCCTCCGCTTCATCTTGTTTGTTTAGTGTTGAGGTACCAGAATGTATCACAACATCATTTTGCTCCATTACATAATATGTCATCATGTTGCAATGATTTCTGTGGCTACTTGTCTCCTCTACATTATCTGGACATGTGTGAAATGGTAAGACATAACTTACAAAGACACGCTTATCTATGAATCAACTTTGTATAGTTCTTTATATTAACTACTCGACCCAACAATTTAGTTATCAAGAGATACAGTAAAATATGTGAAAATCACAATCTGTTCTGAGTTAGAAGACTGATTTCACCGAGAATAATTATATTGTAGCATGGAAACATAACAGTGTGAAAGAAAGGATCAATCTAGAGATTGAAATGGGTTCCAAATCATAAGCGACAACAGCAAAAGATTTGGTATTACAATGTGCAAAACGGGGTTAACATTTTTGCGAAGTTTCCTGGCCATTCTCTTCCTAACATAATCTCTTCTTTCTTGGGGTCCCCAGTGGGGCTCCGGGACTCCCTCTGCGAGAATCAAGGGTTGGGGTTGATGGAAGGGGCACTTGGATCTCCAAGAGGTTTTAGGAGGTGCAGTTCCGAAGAGCCTTTTGAGGAAGAATGAGCAGAGCCATGTTCTGAGAAGGTTGGGGTCGGAGCAGAGAAAGGGAGGGTAGTCCCAGTTGAGGTAGCAGGGGATTTGGTTGGCAATGAAGTATTGGGAGTGGAGGGATGGGGTGGTTGTGGGGCTCGTTAAGATGTGGGTTAAGGCTTGCAGCCTCTGCTCCCATGATGCTTCGTCCATCGCCCTCCTGCTTCACACAGGGATCAGGCTAAGATCAGATAAGGTTTTTTCAAAGGATTAAACTTCCCTAGATAAACTCAAAAGGAGAGAGACTTTGGGTTCTACTATTATTCCCCACACTGAAAAACAAAATATCCCTGTTTTAATTTTTAATCACATTAGTCTTTCATAAAGTGTATGGCAGTGTTAGGAATAGATAATTATACTATTTAAACGTGTGATCACAGAATTACTCTCTAATTCTTAATAATGAATACTTCAGATTTACAAAAATATAAAAAATAAAACACTAACATGATCCACCCAAAAATATGCTTGTAAAATTAACATGTGTCGTACGAACAAAAATGGGAGTTTATTTATCCAAAAATAGTGTGTCAATTACTTTTATGTTAAACTTAATTCATTACACAAGTAGTGGTTCTGCTTACATGACAAGCAGACTATCCTTTGTTTAAACTTAGGAAAGTTAATAAAAATGGTTTTAAGAAATGGTATATTTTGTAAAAAATAGTGAAACTAAAGATATAATTTTTTTTTATGTGCTTGATTTAAAGTCGATATTGTAAGAAATGTATTTAGTTAGTTTATCTTGAGATGTAAAGTCAATCTTAAATGTATTCGGTTTATCTAAATTTTGGTTTTTAATTAGTTTTTTCATATAAGAATAATAAATTGATAAACTTCAATATATATATATATATATATATATATATATATATATATATATATATATATATATATAAAATCTAACGAAAGAGGGGAATTAATACATATATAATGTAAAGAAATAGAGAATTTGATTTTAGAAAAGAGATATTTCAATATACATTGTATAATTATTAAAATTGACGTAATGTAATTTATATTCGAATGTTTTATTATAAAGACAAATTAATTAGATCATTCAATTAAAAAAAATTCATCTAATATAAAAATCATGTAAAGTTGTTTCACTCCAGAAGTAATTCTTCAACATAAAATCAATTTTGTGAAAAATTACATAAGATTATAATATTCGGTATTTCAACATAATTTTAAAGAAAATCTAACGTAAAGTTAAAAATACACCCATACTAAAGCTATTCACTGTAACTTTGCTTCATTTGTTTGTTGATTTGACATGACTTTCCTTACTAGTTGTATTTAGAAATACAGGTAATCCATCCACCTCTCTAGATTTACTTTCCAGAGGGATATGTACAAGAAATAAAGTTGCATGAAATACTACTATTCTCTGCTATTTGCAACCATACACTGATTCAATATCAAAACGACATTAATCTACCATCACTGAGTAGCATTGTAGAGGAGAAAAGTGTTGGAAGAAAGTTGTCAGCTGTCGCTGTAGAAAGAAGTATTCCTGTTCAGTTAAAAAGAAAACCCTTGCCAGCATGGCAATTACGAAGAGAGCAACATCCAAGCACTCATTAATGGAAAGACGATTAGAGCAGAAGCCTGAAAACATGTAACATTGGTCAAAGAATTGCATACCTTATAAAGAACTTCTGAAACCCTAGAATTTATTAATCTTAGTTTTGTACTTGATAAGTAAACTGAAAGCTTTAAGCATACCAGGAAGAAGACCAATTCATCATTTGCAAGGGATGCAGACAATTCATTTCTCTTCATCTGATCTTTGATATAACCTTGAAGCTACACATGTTAAAAGTTTTGCAGCGACTTAGAAATTTAATTTCTAGAATGAGGAAAGCCATAAAATGGTAGACAATAAAAACTCTACAGGCTTCACCCCACAGACACACATTACACAAAAAAATTGAAGTTCAAAAATTTGAAATTCAGAATGCACATGCCGGAACAGCAGTATGATAAACAAACAACGTGATAACAAAGCTTCAAATATCACGTTTGTATGGAGAATGAACTTCTCATCCCCATAAAAGAATAAAAAACCATTTTCATCAACAAATTTGAAATATCTATCTAATATTATTAACTAAAAGCTTGTATAAGTTTTCATGCAGACCTGATGGTGATACATTTTGGTCAGTGAAAAGCATCTCTTCAACTTATCCATAGCCTGTGAGATGAGTGAACTGACTGCCGTCCTCTCGCCAAATACAAGTGAATCAAGTGCCCGAAGATCATCAAGAATGATGTTGAAAAACTACGGAACAAACAATGATAAAGAAAGGGAGATAAGAAATGATGGCCAGTCGAATATAAATGTGCTTCTAGGAAGCTTTAGCAATTTCTCACATCTTTAAACAAGAAATACCACCCTGGTCGGTTGTACTCAATACCATTGCAGACTTGATAAAGTGTTAATTATCTGTATATTTAAAGTTTAGTCTGAAGCGGTCATACCAGATATTCAAAACATTTAAAACTTACCTTCAAGAATGTACATCTTGTAACGCTTGTTAGCCTTCGAGCCTTTAGAGTCCTCACCTTTGCACATACACACACAAGTGTGCAAATAGAAAATAAATGAAAAGCTCAAAAAACAAATGATGTAATCCAGCTAAGGTTTCCCAAAACATATAAACTAGAAAATGAACTGTATATACTCTGGTAACGTGAAGAGCCTGTTCAAGATGCTGAACTTTAATCCACTGTTCATTCACAATGGCATCCATCTGAAATGGAAAAGATGAATAACCTCAACTAATGCTAGGATCTATAATCTATTGCAACTTAGTCTCATTAATGTATAGTAAAATGTTAAACTGCAAATGAAATATGCAAATACATAATGAACATTATATAAGCTGAAATTTGTAGCTAAAATATATTATACTTTGAATTAGAACTGACTATATGTTTTCCAAAACTGACTTTCGTGCCACATACTTCAATTTGATGTATCATGTTGACCAGTACCAGACTGTCAGGACTTAGGATCCGAGATACAAGGAGATTACAGAAAGAGATTAGAGAACTGGCAGAATGGCGAGAGTTTTGCAAACAAAAGGGAGTGTCTCTCCAAGGGTTTCCCCTTAAAACCAAAGATGGTTCTGTCATGTCATTCAATTATCAGAAAATCAATCTAACTTTAAGAACAGTGAGTCCCCTATTTAACTGCCCAACCTCCAGTAACTGTTTGAGTCATCTAACTGCCTAAATGATAGCTAGCTACTATCTTTCTTAGGCGCCTCCGATTCCTATGAGGTATATCATCCAAACCCCAACCCATTGGGGTTGGGCCCTAATACCCACACTAAAGAGCTTACTACTTGGCAGTTCACTAGAAAAGGTCAAGTTAAAACCTCAATTTACACTACCATGTAGTTAATTTAAGCTCAAGCCACCGTTTTCCCTTTTGGTCATCATTAGACTCTTGAGCTTGAAATTCCCACCAAAATAATAGAGAATTAACAACATGCAACATAAATTCCCTATGAGAAAATAATACAATGTATAAGTCCGCGAAACCAAATTAATTTTGAAGAAATGACAATAGTATCTTACAATAATGAATGATCAAGAATCTCAGAAAAATAAATTGACTTCCTCTATAGAATATTTGCAGTTGTCCTCAATACTAAGGCCTTTTCCAGGCATCCACACTCTACAGTTCTTTTGTATGTGCAAAATTTCGTGGCTATATATATGTCTTTAAATATACGATTCGGTGACTATTAAGGATAAAATATAGTGAATAGTTACCAACTGCTGGGAAATCTTTCATTTCTTTATGTTCACAAGAAAGAAGTCTCACTGAATGGACCACATTAAGTTATTAACCACTAGAACAGAAGATGTAAAATAGGACAAATCATACATGAAATAAAATAAAATAGAACATAAATCATAATAAATGATAGCATAATGCACAAACCTTTCCAACTTTTGAAGTAAGCTCCTCTAGTCTCTCCTCAGTCTCTTGAACTTTAGATTTCAAAATATGAAGATCAAAGTTGTTCCTTCTCAAGGTATGCCAAAGAAGTTGTACCTATGCATTTTCAATTCTATTTCTCAAATCAGTGGAACTTTCAATTAAATCCATGAATAAATGCAATAAATTATCTTCGCCTATAAACAACCAAGAGAACTAAGAGAGGGAGTGGGGAGGGAGCATAGTAGTAGAGCCACAGGAGCCTTGGATTGACGAAAATACCTCTTCCTCCAGAGCTTTATTCTGTCTCTCGACAAGCAATGAATCAGCCTGCAAGAAGAACAACACATGGTTTTCAAATATAAAAAACAAATAACAAATAAGTAGGCATCGATATGATGAATACATTTAATCATATATTTTCGATTATCCGACCAAAATAACCATTAATAAACTATGAAAGCAAAGAACAAAGAGGAACTTGACTTGGTGACATTCATTGGATGAATAAGGTCAAATTAAGTGAATAAGCAGCTCTAGCAAAAGATCTGTAATCTATTAATAAGATAATGAATGCTTTGTTCTTTTTCCCCCATTCTAGAGAATGTAAGACAAACCTTCATTGTAGAGAGAGTAGATTGCAGATGGTGAATTTGTTCCGACAATTCATTGATTCGCTTATCACACTCCTCCAGGTACACGTCACTTTCCTTTAATCTTTTATTGGTTTCTTCGATAACCGATTCTGCATTGAAATTATTCCTCAAAATGAAGTGCAAAAAGAAGCATAAAATGGCCACCGATACGCATAATAGAAGCAAATATAAGACCGATAGTGATGTAGATAAGATGAAGTAGAAAGTTGACTGAAAATCACCTAAGTGCGAGATTTTGACATTGATTTGGTTGATTTCGTGTTGGATTGGTTGGGCAGAAACCGAAAGCGAAGCGTGAAGAAGAAGAAGAAGAAGAAGGTATGGCAGCGCCAACGCCATAGTGATGCAGTGAAGCTGCTTCTCTTCTCTTCTCTTCTTAATTTCTATAATTATTGAAATTTACAAAATCTCAATAACTTTAATCCATCCCTCACTTTTTTAACTAATTTAAATATACAGATTAAAGTAATTTTTTAAATTAAATTCGTCATTTACTCTAAAAATAAATTTAAAAGTCATTATGCAACAAATTAAAGCAAGCATTAGTTTTTCATATAAGTTTTAAATAAAATGTGAATATGCAAAGATATTTCCATTTTTTAAATGCAAATAAAATGACCATTTATAAGATGAACTCTATAAAAAACTTTAAAAAGTTGTTATTTTTCAGTTGAATATAAAACTTAAACAAGCACCTTTTTTACTTGAATAATTGTTTATGAAAAAGTATTTCTTTCAAGCATAAGTGAAATTTAAGTTTAATTTAATTTTACAATAAAATTATATTTGATATATATATATATATATATATATATATATATATATATATATATTTTTTTTTTATATTTCTACTTTCTTATATTTTATTATTTAACCATCAATGTGAAATATTCTTGAACAAATATCTATTGTGCAAATAAAGTAGATAATTTTAGATTAGTTACGCTTACTATATATGGTGAGATAATATACATTCTTTTGTAAATTATAATATTTTCAAAATTAGATTTATCGTAGTTAATTGTGATACAGATATAATTGACAACTACTTACTGATGCTTAATTTTATAATTATCACAATGGAATGCAGGCATTTAATGACTCAAGGTTAAAGAAACTCAGCTCTGGAATGTTTGTCATCTAGTTCAGCTGGATCGACATCCAAAAGCAATCCTAGCTAGGACATGGATTTTCAATTTTTCATTTCCAAGCTACATGGGGGTGCTTCAACCTGCATCTCCATACTTTCTTCCTCTATGGTAAGTAAAAATTTTAATCTCTTCATTTTCTTCATCTTTTCACCACACCCATCTTTGCCTTATCATATTTTGAATTGTTCAATTCAAAATAATAAAAAAAATTGCATTCAAAATTATATAATCCAAAATAAAAAAGTTTATATTTTAAATTGTGTATTGCATAGCAAAAAAAAGTTATACAATTCAAAATAAATTTACAATACAAAATTTATTTTTGAAATCTGAGTTGAACAATCTAGAATAAAAAAATATATATTTCAGAGTATATAATCCAAAATACAAATTTTAGAAATATATTTTGATATTTTTCCAATTATGGAATATATTTAAATTATGGAGGTGCATGAAGAAAAGTAATGAGTTGCAGGAAGAAGCAACCAGGTACATGGTATAGTAAAAGACATTTCTTTCTACACTTAAAATATCAAGGCGCATGAAAAGTTACGTTCTTGAGTTTTTGGTTATAAAATAAAAGGGAATTTCAATGTCTGGTTTCATTTGGCCCCTCCCAAATAAAACTAAAACACGTAATAAACACTTTAGTCTATAAACACAGATGATCACCAATTATTAATTATTGTTAGCTTCGTCTAGTGGTACATCAGTGATCAGAGAGGGCATCGGCTTGGATCAATTTTCCATGTCCTCTCTGCATACTCTTGAATGGTCCTGTCACTGCTAAATCTCCCAGAACCAGCAACGCTAAGGATACTCATCTTGATCCACTTTTCTGGTTCAACAAATGCTTTATCTGCAGCAGCCTGTTATCATATTTAATCAAGGTTAAATTCTAATATTAAATAAAAAATGATGGTAATATAAATGATTTGGATACTAAAAAAAATGCAAAATGAAAGTACCTGTGCCTCGAGGTAACTCCCAAAATCAGGGCCAAGGAGATAGAAATCTTTACCGATTTCCACCGTGTCACATAAGGATTTGAAGTACTCTTTATGACCAAAATATCCATCTCGAACCATCCTGATGTTATGATTATGATATTAACAGCAGTTACGCATACGGAAAAAAACGAACAATTAAGAGTAACATTGCATAATTTTAGTCATAGAGTAATATATTAATAGTTAACAAAACAACAATTGAACCATGATCAGAAATTTTATCTGCAATTGTTAATATCAATGTTAAAGATGGAAGTTATGTACCAATTTATTTACCTTAACACGCGAGCAAATTGTAGAGGTACTTTTAAAGTAGATCCTTTTTCACGCAGTTCTGCAACTTCTTGCACTTTTGCACCAAAGAGAAACTGAAACAAGTGTAAACATTTTGAATTGATGCTGTTACACGAGTTATTAACTTAAGTCTCCAAAAATGATCAAAGAAAGCCTCCATTATTATGATATATTACAATTATTCATAAAACGCAAGCATGAAATTATTTTCCTCTTTGAGCAATTTTAGACAGGCAATCACGAAGCCAGGGCTGAGTCCAGTCAAGCCAACTACAATATTCTATCCCTTCTACGAAGCAGGGTGATTACAGATCAGCACATCTCCCAAGCAGAGTTACAGACAGAAAATTATAGATAAAAAGAACTTAGGAAATATGCCAAAGCAACTTGATTCCTAAATTAAAGAACCTTCCCTAATTTTCTTAAGAGGACTATTTGAATATGTTGAGAAATATGCAAACATCATGTATGTTATCCCTCACCAAGTTATCTGACCCTATTTCTTCAATTATTTCTATCGTAGATCCATCTGCCGTAGCTAAAAGTAAACACCCATTCATCAAAAATTTCATGCTCCCAGTTCCTGAAGCTTCATGTCCTGCAGTGCTACAAGATAATTATTGCTGTCAATATGTAAGAAAATTTTATTGCATTCTCAACTAAATTTGAAAAAATGGGAGGGGAGGCAGGGTGAATTATGGAAAATGTAAATTGCACAACATTGAGTAAGAATAAGATTGGCTAGCACACAGCCTAATGTGTCATTTGGTATGCGAGTGAATATATTAATACAATATTACAAAAACCTCGAAGGCCAGTTGGATTTGCTAAATGATGAAGGATTGAATAGCAGAAAAATACTTTGTTCCGTGCTTGGTTTAAAAAATGATGAGACATGATAAAACAAAAGAGGAAGCGGATGTCTAAATATCTTTAAGCCAAAAAATAGAAGATATTTTTCTTGTAAGCATCAAAACAATGGGAAGAAACTAGCAAGCCCGAGTGGGCTCATATCGTATCTAACTCATACCCAGCACAACCCCCTGCTCCAACTCTAAAATTGCTTGTGCTGTGTGTATCAACCACCAAAGAACAGAGCAGAAATAAAAAAGTAGTGCTGAATCAACTTCTTGCCCTATGTTGTTCTGTGTTTCCTCATGTTGTCATCAATAAACATCAAATGCATAAAAATCAGACAGAATATGAAGACCATGCCCAGTTTCGAAACAATGGGTGGACTATACAGGTTCTTGCTCAAACTGACTGCAATATACTGGTTATAAATTAAATTCAACCCCATCAAAAGATGCATCCTTCAAAATAGCTATTCTATCTGTATAGTATCCCCACTACGTGGTCCTGCATCATTCTCCATCTCTCTTTTATTTGAAAATTAGTACTCGTTCTTGATCATTGTGAGCATGGCAAATATCAAAATGAGAAATGAGGCGGAAGGCTAATATATTATGAGAATAAAAAATAAAAAGGGAACTACAATGAACGCTAAATTAGGAGACCTTAAATGTTGAGAAAGGTCAGCCCCTGGTATTACCAATTCAGCAACAGAGACATTATAATCAGGGATGAAAACCTACAAAAATAATAAAGAGACTGGATCAACAAGAGATGTTCCAACAAAAATACAGTATACTTAACAGGTCCATCTTGAGTTGTACTATATAGAGAGAAATGCTAACAAAACGAAAGAACAAGGCTAACAAAACGAAAGAACAAGGATAACAAAAAATAATCACAAATGAACTGTAGTAACTAGAAAATTACCAATTTCAGAAGATCTCCGATATCAGTGTCATTATTGATTTTTTCTGCCACAGAATGACAAAGCTTGATAATCTTCTTAGCAATTTCATAACCAGGAGCGGCTTTCCCACCAATTATGCAAACGCGAGGTACAACTTTCGTCCGGTCATTCTTGTCCATATTCTGCAAGAAAGTAAGGAATAAATGAAAAAATAAAATAGTTGACGTCTCAGTATAACTCCAAGTGGAAAGTGATGATCAGTATGTATGAGTGTATGATCAGTTTGTATGTAGGCAATTTAGGAATTTAAATCATAAAGAATATCAGATTGTAGGTGCTAATAAGCTAATAAATTTCTTGCTCAAGTGCAGAAAGAACAAAGAGCATATTAAATAGTGAAAAAAGATTTTCATTCCAAAGAAACATGTTTTTATTTTAACGGAAAAAAAATATTTGGCTCTTTGAAATTATTATTTATTTATTTATAAGATCCTCTAGCACCAAGGGAACACACATTTACCTTGAGACAATCATATCTATGGATTATTCCAAGTATATTAAGCAATTGTCTTTTGTATTCATGTATCCGCTTCACCTGAACATCAAACATTGCATCCAAACTGACCTGCAATTGTGAAATACATAGGAAAAAATAACTTCTATTGTAGAAATGAAAAAGAAAAGAAAAGTTCAGGTAAAACTGTCACTTAAACCTTCACACCACTCATTGCTTCAATGTATTCAGCAAGCCTCATTTTATTGACCTTTTTAACCTACAATATCAAAAGGATAGAAAGAGATATCAAGCAGATCATATGATGCGTATTGGATATTAATCCCCTGCAAAGTAGGAAGAAATAGGGAGAACAGAAGAGAGTGCACAAAAGAGTAATGAGAGAAATGCTCCCCTAAGACAGAGAAAGGTTCTCTTTTCTCCCAATTCCCATTCAAAATCTCCTCCTCTGTAACATTTCCTCTCTTCTAACTAACTTCCAGTATCTCCCCTCAGAGAAATATATTGGTTAGTAGGTCCCTCCCCTACTGTTTTGGGCCTTCCTGGATACACCTTAAAACGCTTAATCCACTTAGAAGTTAATTTCCTATCAGTTCGACCCACTATAGCATAGAAGCTGCCCTGTCCTTAATGGCAGAAATAGGGGAATTTTTCCTGGATGGAAGCAGCTGTCTCCCTGGTTTCCTCCTCTACTGGTTAAGACTTCCAAAGGATGAGCCATTCAATTAGGTGGCTTCCTGATGCCTACCTTCAGGGTTGGCTAGCACAGCCTCCGGACAAGGGGTTTCGGATTCTTCAATCTCCAATCCAGAAGGGAGGATACTCACAACAGAGCCACTCTTCAGAGATCATTTAAGTGATAAAGAAGGAAGACCAGGTAAGAGCAGGCAGAACTTGGCAATTGGAGCTTGTAAGCAACCTCCCCACCTTGAGAGAGAACCTGGAAACGGCAAGAGGATCGAGGAGACAACTACGGGTTAATCTGTCAGGCAACAGATTGCTGCCTATTGGGTCGAAGTTAGCATAGACCTAATCACCCTCAGCATAAGTAACAAGACGATGGCGAACAATAGCATATTTCTTCATTGTTTTGTGCAAGCTGCAAGTGGGATTTGAGCTGACAAAGGGTTGTTAACTAACTGTACTGTAGACACAGAATCAACATGGGTTTCTCCAAGTAAAAATCGCAAACAGATGGGGATGTTGACAAACAATTTCAAAAGATGATTTTCCTGTGGTGGAATGGATGACGTATCGTATTGGAATTCTGCTGTGCCATATAATAAGTAAAAGATAAAACTTGAAAAATTACCATTTTCCATTCTTGATGGAAATTAGTATTGTCAACATGATCTCTCAATCCTGTCAGAAGGTCAGCATTACGTATCCAGGCTTCAGTTCCTAACCACTTTGATATAAGAGCACATAAACTGGGATTGCTCACCACAATCCACCGACGCTGATAAAATATCAATTCATTGACTTATTAGTTGTTGCACAGTGCACACATAATCACACATTTTTTTAATGAAGAATAGTTGCAATTGTCAAGAACCACAAACAAAATTTACTCCGGAGAAATATGAACAAATAATTGTAAGAGAAGCATCTTAAACTTACTTGGTTAATGGACAACACTATTTAAGAAGTAATCAAGATACAAACAAGTCTCCCGACAATGGTACTCACAAAGGAGGTAACAAAATTTCATTTAGCAAAAACTAGATTTGTGTATTTCAATTGAGTATTGACAGCCTTTATAGTCACAGATAACAATTCTATATATAGAAAGATAACTTTTCCAACATATACAACCCCATTCTAGAGTAAGCCACATGAGTCATTTCATATAACTATACATTCATAGCAGGAGAACAACAGTTGCATATATATACACCTTAATAGGAACTGATTTTCTACCTGGGTTACGCCATTTGTCTTAAATTGAAATTTTTCAGGCCACAGCTCATAGAAGTCCTGCAAAGTCAAACCAGTAATTTATTGCTTTATGATTTCACAATCAGCCAAGGTGATAAGAACAGTGAAGTGATTTGGCACAATTAATTCATACCTTAAATGTTGTCCTTTTCAGTGTATCTAAATGTAATTTTGAAACACCATTCACAATATGGGAGCCAACAATTGACAAGTTGGCCATCCGAATGTTCTGGAAATGCAATACATAATCACAAAAACTATACATTAAACAAACCCTTCCTTGAATAACATATCAAGAAAAGAAGCACCGCAATTACAAATTTCTTTGAATTTGGAAACAATGTTTCAATATGCCGGAATTACTATCCCACAGTGCACAAGAATACAGAAGCAGTGCAATAGCTTATAAGGAAAAAGACATCCCTAAGTTGTATTGTATGATCGTGATTACCACAAAACTCCTCTCCTAACTCACATATTTCTTACAGATGCTCTTCATTTGTATGCCATCTAAATCAGGACTCACATGCACTGCAGTCATTTTAACTCAATGCCTAAATGGTTGCTGAATTGAATCTAAACTTTATGTGCATTCAGGAGTTTATAAATATGAAAATATTAAGGATGGTATGAATCATGGATTAAAGCTGTATAGCTAGTTAATGAACGCAACTTTTAGAGAGACAAGTGGGGCACCTCGAGGTAAGAATGACTACTAACTGAAAATGCCTTAAGGAAGTGGCACAACCAAAGCGGAATGGATAAGGGTGGTAACAATCGACTCCAAGCTACATGTTAAAATATATGAAGATATCTAAGATTATCTTCTAGAATTAGTTTCCTTATTTCCTTGTTAACACTTAGAATTGGTTAGCATAGTTCCTTCTTTTTTAGTCTCACAATAGGTGACTTGGGCCATCTTGATTATTTTCAGCACATCGAAGTCTAAAGGCAACCTGATGGTACCCTCTTGCTCACTCAAAGCAAGTATAGCAAGGACCTTTTGAGCAAAACCAATATGCTTGAAGCCAAGTCTATTCCCCTCCAATGGCAACTGGCTTAAATTGTCGAAGTTTGCTGCTGGATCCACCTATGTACTGGTCAGGGGATGGTGGACTACACAATAAGTGAACATCACTAGACCGATATAGGTTTTGCAGTCAACAAGGCTTTCCAATTTAATGCAAATCCCCTGCAGTCACATTGGATTGCAGTTAAATGGATCCTAAGGTAGTTAAAGAGGTACGTACAGTGTGATTTACAGTTTGTTCCCTCATCTCTAGATCAGTCCTTCTCATTAAAGGCATTTTGTGATGCTAACGGGGCAGTGTACCTGATGAATGCAAGTCCAAATCAGGAGCAGCTGTCTACTTTGGTCCAAACCTTATTTCATGGTGGTCCCATAAGTAACAAGTTTTTTCCAGACCAGCACTAAGGCTGAATATGGCAGCCTAGTCATGTTACAGCAGATTTGTGGGTAGTTTAATCCTTGTATAATATCATATTTGTAACCAAGCCACTGGATTTCACTCGTTCATTAAGTTTTTATTTTAAGAATTAATATACAACACTAGACGTTATCTGATAGTTAAATTGAATAACTTAAAATATTTTGCATACAAAAGATAACCACGTGCAGAAAGAAATTGTAGCCTACCAAATTTACCAGATTAATCATTGACAAGTTGTTCTAGAATACCTTTACAGCACCTTCTTCAACAATTGACATCCGGGACAGACGGTTGTAATCTAAACCAATCTTTTTCTTCAACTCCTCCATAAAATTAAAATTTATTTCATATAAAATCTGAAAGAGCATTTAAAATATTTGTAAATATAATCATATTACAATAAAAAAATTAAGAAAAAAGGAAGTATTTTTATGAGAACAAGAACAAAACAAAATTTAGATTCATCAACATGTCCATTCCAAATTACTGAAATTTATGGTTTAACATGGAAAACTCCCTAGAAAAAGAAGTGGACCATGCAGTCAAATGTTCCCATGCTTTAACCAAACATAAAAGGTGAAAAAAGAATCAAACATACCTGTTTGCTGTCATTTAATTTGCTGGTGAAATATATATGTAAGGTAAAATACTACAAAAAATACAGAAACTCAAAGAATGTCTTGATGAACATACTTGTAAATGACGAGGGAGAAGGCTGCTAAGCAGATCAACAGGGATTTTCTCTAGTCCTTCAGCTACAACTGTGTGAGTTGTAAAAGAGAAAACTTTGCATGCAATGTCCCATGCTTTATTCCAGCCCAGATGTTCTTCATCTACTAATATTCGCATAATTTCAGCAATTGAAAGGGACGGATGGGTGTCATTTAGATGGAGGGCAACCTAATATAGGAAGGGAAGAACATAAGTTGCAAAACAGTAGTGAGAAAATAATTATGTCACCAGTGATAATCTAATGCATAAAATAAGTTTAACTCGTGTCCACTTTCACATATACTGAAGCAACAGATGGAAATCTGGTATGCTGGAATGGTTATTTAGGATAGTCATATAGAATAGTTAGCAGATGAAGTTGTAGAGATAGGAGCTTTGAATAGGATGTCGGGAGAAGAGTGGGAGTTTTGTTTGTTATCATGTGGGAACTGAGCATTAGCAAACCATTTATGAAAAGGAAACCCTTGGAAGGAGAACCCTCTCCTTAGATCTTTGAAATTCAGTAAACACTGGACTCTGCCAAAGCATTCTTTTTCCTTTTCTTTCTCTGATTTTCATGTCTCCCTCCCTAAAAGCTCTAAAGAACCCATTTCTAACCTGGGATAACCTGAAAACTCCCTCAATCCTAATGGAATAAAATCACTACAACAACAAAAAAGGTTTAATTACTCATTTCGTTGCTATAGTTACAAAAAAAAAAAAAAAAAAAAAAAAAAAACTTCCTTTAAGTACTTGTACTTAAAACATTCCCTTTTAGTCCCACACTTACCATTTTTAATCTCTTTTAGTCCTAACACATCATTTTAATCCCTTTTAGTTCCCACAGCAAGGACAAAAAGAGATTAAAAATTGTGTAGAGACTAAAAGGAACTTTTTTAAGTGTAGGAACCAAGAAAAAAAATTAAAACTGCAGGGACCAAATGAATAATTAAATAAAAAAAGGAAGTGTCGTCTAGAACCATGGGATAACCTGGAACTTTAAATGGTCAATTGATTTTGAGATCCTTCTCACCATATGAAAGAGAACCATTTAAAAAATATGTACACTACGTATTAATGATACTATTGCAATAGTGATTAGTAATCACCATACCAAATAACAGCCAAATGTTCAAGTACAAAATATTTGACAGACCTTATCTGGCAACTCATCAAAGTTATTATGTGCTTCTTTGAACCTTCGGATGATATCTTGCAAAGATGCCGAGACAAAGAAATATTGTTGCTTCAATCTCAGCTCCTTCCCCTGAAAAATACACTAAAAAGTAAGGGTGGGCGATTACATCTCCTCAATTTTGTAAGATTACAATTAAATATATTAAATTTTTATGTTTTATCACCCCAAATTTGTAATATTGACCCTACAACCAAGCGACAGACCCATATGTTGTTAATGTAGGAATGTGTAATTATACTATTTGTCGTCACTAGTCTGGGTTCTTGGATCCGCCACTACTCAGTTGTAATGTGATACGAGGGGTTGAATACTCCTCATCTTTTAGAATGGGGCAAAATGATTACGAAACCATAATTTATCACATTCATGAAAAATCCAAGTGACTTAATAAACTTCCCAACGTAACCAGCTGGTATGCCAAACAAAACAAAACAGTGAATCTTGGGTGGGAGACTACTAAAAGAAGCTAAAATAGAATGTGTGGAATCTTGTACTGAAAGCTTGAGAAACATAAATAATGCACAGCACTACACATTGACGAATGAAAACTGAGAACAAAAGCAGAAGATGAAAAAAAAAAAAAAAAAATCATTTGTTAGTTCAACAATTGGCACCAAGTTCCTTCAGTGAGCTTTCACAATAAACTTTTGCAGATAATAAATTCTATAAAGAAATATGTTAAGTCAATAAAAAAGAGATAATTTTCAATATAAAAGATCATTTTAAAACAACTACACAAGACACAGAAAGATCAGTGCAAGAACCTACTAAGTAAAGACTTATACATAAAGCATCTAATACAATGAGGAATCAATGAAACTATAGTAAGTAATCTTAAATGAAATCAATATTGGTGTCTCTGTTTCTTACAATCATAAACCAACAACCAAACATATGGCACTGCTAGCTTTTTATTATCAATAACAGAGACCGCGTACAAGTTCTGAACAGTTAAAAGCAACAACTACATCAGAACTTAAAAGTAATAATAAAGGCATACCTGATGATTACGGTCATCAGGGTACAAAACATTACTTATAGTTTCAGCCCTTTGTCTGTTAACAACAGAATTAATGTAGTCTCCAGTGTTATAAGCCTCCTACAAAAACAATAGGAAAAAAGGGTTCAGTAGTTCACCCTAAGCCCAAATAAAGAAAAAGATATGCCAAACTATATAGAGAATAATGAACTGCAGCAGACCACTTTTCATCTTATTCTATGCTTGGTCAGTCTCAGAAAAGGTATGACCATATTTAATTAATGACCTAAATTGAATAATTTATTGTAAAAGCTGCATGACCACACTTAGTTTTTTTTTTTTTTTTATCTGTTTAAACCTATATTATGATACCATCATGCCTATAACTTATTCAAAAATTTGGAGCAGATGCTTATTCATAAGAAAATAATTACCAAATCAAATTTATTACTAGGTTTAGCAGCCCATAGTCGAAGGTTGAGGGTATTTCTTGTCCCGTAACCAGGTATTGGGTTGTCATAAGCCACAGCTTCAACCTGTAGTTTAAAAAGAACAAGTTTGTCATCAACATTATACACCTTCCAAGAGCCTAAAAGAAATGTAACACAGACAGCAGTAGGACATAAATCTAAAATATTAGAAAGAAGTGTCAATACAAACCAAATTAAAAATAATTCTTACCGTCTCTCCAGGGACCCAAACTCGATGTTTTTCTCCATTCATATCAACCTCTTCAACAGTCCCATAGAACTAATCCATCCAGTATAACAAAGAGTTGCAGTCAGTTTGTAATTTTGAGGTGATAAAGTGAAAGAAAGGCAATAATATGAACAGAAACCATAAAATGATTCAAAAAGGCATAAAAGATGGAAGCTGGGCAAACCTTCACTTCATATGTTACATGAATCCGCTCTATCTCCCAAGGATTTCCAAAGTTCAGCCAATAATCAGGCTGCTCATGTTGAAAGCCATCCACTATGACCTGACGAAACAACCCATATTCGTATCGCAGCCCGTATCTGCATAGTGAAGATCAAGCCCACAAACTCAGCTGACAGCATATTTGTTTTCCATACAACAAAGAGAAAAATATGTATACTTCTCTTTTCTGCACCGTCCCAGAATCATCAAGTACGTTGGAACTTGAAACAAGTATAAGAATAACACTCCAAAATTAACTGATCCATAGGATGTAAACTTTTATGGTACTCAAGGTTCCATAGCCACAGTTAGCACAGAGATTGGTAAAAAGTATTGTTGACAGTAAATACAATAACTTCCAAATTCATAGTTTTAGGACAAGACACTCAGAAAGTGAACTACAATGTAGGCACTGAGTTATTGAGACACAAATTCATTCTTATTTAGCGATAGCTACACACGAATGAAGAAAATGTTGAGACTTGGAAAACCTTTGCCCTGTGTTGGATATGAAATTTTACAATAAATGCATTGAATTTAAATTAATCTCATTTTAAATTATTTGATTTTCTAAATGTTTTGTTTGAATAAGGGAATTCAAATTTATTGAGTTTTAATTTTCTGGTTTGGATAAAGTATTTCAATTATCACCAAATGCCAAAATTATTTAGATGTCAAATAATTGCTAATAATTAAAAAATATCAATATTGATGATATTTGCTAGTCAATTTTGGTTGATCTTATTTTTTGGTCCAACTTCGTCAAGATTTTTTCAACTAATATTGATAAAGGTTTTCTTCATTGACATCGACCAAGATTGTTTAGTTTATGTCAACCACAATTATTTAGACTAACATTGATTGAGATTATTATTACGAAACTGTTGGTTTGGGTTTCTTTTCTGAATTTTCAAGTGATGTTTGTTGAAAAATTCCCCCAGCCACCATTGACAAAAGAAATCCTAGTTAATGTTGGCCAAAAGTTCTCTGGATCATCATTAGAAAAAAGAATTCTAACAAACTATGGACAAAGAATAACATTAGCCTCAATGATAGAAAACATAATTAATGCAAACATTGACAGAAAAAAAAAAAAAAAAAAAAAAAAAAAAAAAAAAAAAAAAAAAAAAAAAAAAAAAAAAAAAAAAAAAAAACACCATAGACACGTCAATCAAAGAAATGTAGTCGCATCCACAAAAACAACCTCCCCAACATTGGTGGAGAAAACATTGCCTCAAGTGAGAAATAAAAGTGGTTCACAAGTAATCCTAACAATATAAATAAAAAAAATTAACTCATCCATATGAATAGAAAAAAATAGTCGACATCAACCTAAAAATAGCACTCCCAACAATTTCTTATTCTTAGTCAAATCGATGATGCCCCGACCAAAATCAAGTTAAAGAAAAAATATGAAGGGAAGACACATGAATTTAAGAATTTAAAAATCTTACTTTTTAGGTGCAAAAATTTTCTAGTTTTGAGCAATCCAGTTACTTTCTTAAAATTTTAGAATTTCAATTTCTTTTGAAATTCCTTACCAAAATACATATTTTGTCATAAAGCATTTCAAGCGTTCTATAAAAACAAATTAACGTCTTAAAATTCCCTGTCCAAACACACTAGTGGGGCATCATCACAACTAAATATGGCCAAAAAAAACTAAGTATTAGATGTCCAAGCTTATAAGGCCAATTTCACAGCTGACAGCCTGTATCTACAATTAGAATCTTCATTAAAAAAATTAAAAACAGTATGGTGAAAACATTACTGTTTCAAACCTGCTAGAAAATTTTTACAATAAATATGAAGGTCACACCATACCCCCATGCAGGATAATCCAAAGTTGCCAAAGAATCCATTTGGCATGCTGAAAGACGAGCAAGGCCACCATTCCCTAAGGCTGCATCTCCTTCCTGGTCAGGGATGTCACATACATGTATATTAAGGGATAACGATAACCACATGGAATTCTCACTGAGATAGCAAATCTACAACAGTAGACTGGGAAATACAAAAAGATTAAATTAAAAACATTAATAACACCTGCTCAGCCACAACTTCAAACTCAAATCCAAGTTGGCTTAGGGCCTCTGCATATTGATCCTGGATGCCGAGATTGATTACACTATTTGACAAGGAACGACCTGATATCCAAAAAACCATGTGTTCTCAAGAATTGATACAAGAACAGCAACGACTGTACACTTTCACAAGCACAACCATTCATCAAATGAATGAAAAAAATGTGGTATCAGTTTATTTATCTGCTTGACCTTGCTATAACAAATCTAAGAAGAATTTTTGGACTAGTATAGTTTCCTTCGTATTTAAACCACCAGAGTACTAAACCGTATATATACTTATACCAGAACACAAAATATATAATAAACAATCTTGTTCACATTGGTCACATATCATAAGCTTTAACAGGAATTAGTTCGTGCATTTGCTCTTCTTTCAAAACAATAAATATTTCTTATATTATTCTTATCTTTTGGTTATTGACTAGGAGATCCCCAATGGAATTACTGTCAGACTAACCCCTTGGGCAATGTAGCAACTAGGAGCCCCTTCCAGATCTGAAATTTGGTCCACCCACTCAAGTGTCTTGCTCATTGCAGCCCAAACCATTACGGTAAATATATATTCTGTCATTAGTTCATTTGGTTACATAGAATTTCATAATTAATTAATAACTAACAAGTAAAGAAAGACTTGAAAAGGAAGAAAGATTTCTGAATCACTTGAGGTAATCCTCAGTGTAATTGCATAAAAAGTCATGATTAACATTCACTGATTTGAGGAAACTATGAGAGGAAAATAAGTCAGAAATACACAGCCCCTAAACATGAGCTACTGTCCAAGAGAAAGTTTAATATTCTTTTTTTAGCATAGATAACTGATTAAACTTATACATGGAACTTGCACATGCTTATAATAAATATAAACTAATTTGGTTCAACAAATAAATAGTAAATAAAGGCTAATGTACCAAACAAAATTTAGGGCATCACTTTAACTACCCATAAGAAATTCAAGAGAGAGGAAGTAGAGGCGCTTAGGTTTTGTTCTCTTGAAGTAAATGTGAGTATCATGCCAGCGTTCAATCAACCGATCTCTGACACTGTGTGACAAAGCCTACAAATATCATCACAAAATCAATTCTTTTATGATAGCCATTAAGAATACGGCGAGCAGTAGGCCAAAACACTTATATATTATTTGATGACCTTCATAACCTACAGAATTGGATCTCAAGATGTCAAACAGATAGTAATGGAATAAGCTTTAACAATATATATCTGAAGACTGAGTTCCTTTTAGATCAAAGTTTGCTGGATAAAATGAATGAAAACATGAATAAAAATATGCCATGGATTCCTTCAAGGGTCAAAACAAAACACTCCTATAAGCATATCATAATGCCACATCTATCATCAAAATTACTTAGTCACCTACTCATCCACCCAACATCCTTCAGTCAAAGAAAGGGTCCAACGAACACTCTAAAGAGTGTTGGTTCAGGAGTACTAAATATATCATATTAAATACTCATTTCAATTACATAAAAAAGCATGTGTAAAATAATCTTCATTCTCTTTTATACAATAAATGTTTTCTTTCCAAATAAATACTTTCAATTTTTGTTTGCTAACAACTGGCCGGGTACTGTTAGTTTTTATTTTTATTTTTTTTTTCATGAAGAAAACCTTGAATTCTCAGTAAACTTCTTGTTTTCCATTAGAATTCCTAGAGATGATTTTAGGGGTGATCAAATTCAAAAAAAATCCACAAAAATAACCGAAATGATAACCGATTAAAACCAAATTTTTTGGAACAATTTGGATATGCAGTTTGAAATTTAGAAACTGATTCAAATCAATTATTTAAAATATTATTATATTACCTATTATTTCAAGTATATATGAGAGATGTCTATGAAAGAGAAGAATTTAGCATGTTAAGTTGGTTCATGCCTATAAATCTGCAATAAAGCAGTAACAATGAGTGTAAGAAATGAATGAGGTGGAAGAAGAGTTATCTGGTAGTGTGAATGTTATGTAATTAGCCTTGGAGAAAAAAAATGCTAAAACAAAATAAAATATTATTGAAAGGAAACAAAACAGACGAACATAGAGGACAAAATTGCTAAAACAAAAAAAAAATTATTGAAAGGAAACAAAACAAAGGAAGTAATTTTGATGTTTATGTATTGAATTTTGTACAATATTATATATGTGTGCAAGAGATTTGTTAGGCTTATAAGAGGTAAATTCTATTGTTATTTAATATTCATGTCATGATGTATAAATATAATGCATATATTAATAAAAAATCATACAATAAAACTGCAGAATCAATCCAAAACAAATCACAAAAATTAGTTTTATTTGATTCGGATATTTTTAACGTTCAAACCGAACCAAACCAATCAGCATGTAGCTTTTATGTTTGGTTCGGTTGAATTTTTAACTAAAAACAAAACCAAACTGCACAGTTAACACCCCTAATAATCTTAATGTTCAGTGCTTAACAAATTTGATAACATAGTCTAAAGCACATATAACAAATCGTTGCCACAGTGGGTTTAGGGCTTACAAGGTTTATTCAGAAACTTTTCCTAAAGATATGTTTCGAAACTTGAGGAGTAACTTAAATCTTTCTGACATTTGACCTCTATTAACAATGAAATACCTTTTTACTCTCGAATCTATTACCCATTCCATACTTTTGTTTAATATTCTTTTTCTCTTTCTCTCACTATCACTTTGTCGATCCTATCATTGATCCTGCACAGCTGTTTTAGATGCTCGGAAAAAAAAAAAAAAAACTCACTGTGGTCTTACCTGATTCGTCCAGAATTACTTCCCGTGGAGTGTGCCTGGTACCAAAATAATCCTATCTCGTACTCTTTCAAATAAATTGCACAAATACAAATTCACTATTTCCCTCTTTCTTTTCCTATATCCACGCTTGAACCACACAGAGCAAAATGTGCCATACCAGAACAAATCATAAAGAAGGACAGACATAATTCAAAAGCAATGGAGTTGAAAGGCAGCGTACCTGATACGCTTCGAAATCGTCAAAACTAAACCGTGACCTGGCCACAGTGTACTCAACATGGTTCAGAATATCCTTTTGAAGACTGAGAGGGTCGTTCTTCAGAAACCCATCCATTAAGCTAAACATTCTCTCAGCTTTCGCGCGACGCTCGCCAGCGCCTTCCACCAGGCCAGGCCTCCTCACCACAACCCCTGGGTTCGCCGCTGCCGGTCTCGCCACCGAGACCGTGCCGTCGCCGTCCCCGCCGACTGCCTCGGCCAACGCTCGCTTAATCCTCTCCAAGCTGTCGGAGTCCTCGATCTTGTTGCCATGCGAATCGGTGACGAAAAACTTCTTCACGAAGAAGTCGCCCTCGAATTCGACGGTGGCGCGGTCGACGGTGAGGCCGAGGACCTTGAAAACCCTGGTGATGACCTGGAGGAGGCCGATTCGGCTGCGGGCGCGGATCACAAAGGCGGTGGAGTCACCGGCGTCGGAGTTGTCGACGGCAACGGTGGAGGAGGAGGTCAAAGCGGAGTCGCTGGCGGAAGCTTGCAACGGGACGCTCCGGCGAGCGGTGACGTGCGGCACGGAAAGCGAGGAGAAGTGTGTGAGAGAAGGGAACGGAGAGAGTGGTTTGAACGGAAGTGAGAGTGAGGGAGTGAAGAGAGGGAAAGAAACTGTTTGCATTTTGGAGAAGAGTTTAGAATTTGTGAAGTGGTGACATGAGTGAGTGTTGTATGAGTGAATGGGAAAACGACGGTGAGAAGAAGAAAGAAAAGAATAGCGGGAATCGTGATGTGTGGCAAGTTTCAACTAACTACTTTTAAAAGGAGTTTGCCTTTCCGATAAGAGGAAGCAAGAAACTTCTGATATGCTACTCACTGCTCACATGTCAAACCCACACTTATTTTTCGGAATATGCAATACAAATAATAGAGAACCATATATGGAAGTGTTAAGTGATACAACATTATTTCCGAATAGATCTTAATTAATTAATGTTTAAAGAAACTAGGATTAGTTAAGTATTATCCTTAAAAAGTGTCTTAAATTGTTAAGGAACAAATTATATACAAATAATATTTGATTTATTATTTATTAACTTTTAAAATATATGAGATTATTAAATATATGAGAAAAAGCTATTCGATTCGGATACAAGGGAAATAAGTTAAAAATATACTTTAAGAGCGAAACTTTATAGAAATCTAAGTTGTACAGTAGATGATACCTGAGTGAGAGTATTTGACTCAAACAGTGTTATTTAAACTCAGAATATTAAGAATATTTCTCTTCAGCAGAATCAGTTAATTCCTGCACTCAAACTCGATAATAATTTGAGTAATGGAGGTGATTCAGATTAGATTAACAGTATCTTGAGGAAGTTATCTTCTTTTTTATAAGAGTTTCAATTAGTCTTTAAGGATAACTGAATTTAAAGTCCAACTTACCTAAGATGTTTGCATTGTTAATGTCACGTATATAATGGTTGTTACGGTGGCTGACATACGAAATCTATTGAATCATTAGAAATATAGCCGGTTAGTAGCTATGACCAAGGTGAGTTCGGTTAATACAAATTATTCATGTAACTATACATTTCTACCTTGTCGTACAATTATAAAATGAAAAAGTAATTTCAAATAAATTTTTGTTTATTTCAGAACTCAATTAAAAGAATTTGTTTAAGTATATTTAATAGTTTTTATATAGCTTAAAAGTAAAAAAATAAACGTAATTTAAATAAACATTAATAAAAGTTTGTTTAAGTATATTCAATAGTTTTTATATAGCCTAAAATTAAAAAAAATAAATATAATTTTAATAAACATTAATGTCTAAACCCTCCTAAAATAATGATTGAAGTTTCAAAGTGAATAATATATTGACTTTAATGATTAACTCCAAAAAAATCTAAAGAGTTTGTTTAAGTATATTCAATAATTTTTATATCGCCTAAAAGTAAAAAATAAGCGTAATTTAAATAAACATTCATGTATAAACTTTCCTAAAATAATGATGAAGTTTCAAAATGAATAATATATTGAGTTCAATTATTAATTCTAAAAATGTCTATTTTAACCGGTTAAATAATTTTTATTTTTAAATTTAAAGATATGTTTAGAGTATTTTAATGAAATTTTCTTATAAAATTTTTTGTAAATAGAAATATTTAATATAAATTTTGAAAATACAAGTTTTTTCAAATAAAACTTATGGAGATTCATAATAATATTTTTATTAATAAAAATTTTAGAAAAATAAAATTACGTTAAATATGTTATCCAAATGTCTCAATTAAATATTAACAGATCTTCGCCTCATATTTTAACAAATCTTAGTTGTACGTCACACAACAATATTTTAATATCTTTTGAAATTTAAGTTCAATATAACCTTTGCTTTCATTTTATGAACTTTAGATTAAATGAATAATATTTTGTGTTCTATTATGGGTCTTTTCAAGCTTATTAAATTAGAGATTAATCTTATTTCACGGTACTATGAATGTAACTAACCCGATGAATTTTTTTATACGACAATTTCACAATTAAATGGATAGTCCTACCACATATACATACAAGTGAAAATTAAATAAGTAGTATGATGACTTTTTGTATACAACAATTTCACCGTTAAATAGATATTCCCATATCATATGAACACGATTGCAAGTTAAATAACAACAATTTTTCAAAAAAAAAAAATCTTTGAAATTGTATTTTTTTTTTCACTCATTTTAATCTTAATAATTGAATTAATTAAAGTTATCTTTCATAAATATGTTACGTGAAATATAAGTAACATAATACACAAATAGGGCATGTGTCACATTCAATATTCAATCCGGACTCAATTGTCATAGTCACTAAAATTAAAATTTACCTAAGTTTCAATCATCCAATCATAGTCTAATAATTTATGACTAAGATGCTATAAACCCAAAAACATGAGACAAATATTCAGTTAGAACTATTACATCAACTATCAAAAGATTTTTACCATAACAGGATTAAAGTTACTCAAGTAGATTAAAAACTAAAAAATTACCAAAAAATAGTTGCTTTTTTTACAAGTTTTCTGTAAACCAAAATTTCTTTCTGGTCAAGTAGAATACTTGTTTAAGCTATAAACATTTACAAGAAAGTAGACAAATTAGCAGCAAAATAAAAGCCAAATAACATACAATTTGAACTACCAACCTATAATATTACGGAAGCTATAGCTGTCACGGGAGGAGCAGAATTTTCTACATACAGCTATTCAATAGATAGGTTCATCTGCGATAACGGAAAACATTTGTGTAAAGTGATTACTCTAAAACATGTCATAATTGAATTTATTAACATTATTAAAATGAATGTAAATGATAATAAATGCAAAAGAAAGGAAAGTGACAATACCATCCCCGTCATCTACATCATTATAATCATCTTCATCGTCGTCGAAATCTATATTCTGCAAAATTTTAATTGAGTTAGATACTTCAACTTTTTACTTTTTCTTTTTAACATGGAAACTAAAAACAGCCTAGCAACCGTATGCTAAATAAGATAAGACAAAACATACAGGCATAATAAGAAGACGGAAAACAGTGAAATAAATACTCTTCAAACCATCAGAGCCCCCCCCCCCCCCCCCCCCCCC
>Ga0209700_101069_pt1 | contig 55303 bp, 14 predicted proteins | sample SiratroredBW_FD_187528 | JGI IMG/M metagenome (GOLD analysis project Ga0209700, IMG submission 187528) | Root nodule microbial communities of legume samples collected from California, USA - Siratro red BW (SPAdes) (version 2) | ecosystem: Host-associated > Plants > Roots > Nodule | place: USA...
CCAAAAAAACAACAAAAAAAAAAAAAAAAAAAAATCACAACAGAAAGTTGTTACTCACCACTCTTCTCTCTTTCTTTCTTTCTGTGTGTAGATAGGAATTAAGAAAAAGAAAGCGATTTGGAAAATATAATTTGCGTGATTCGTTTGTTACATTTTGGTGAATATGTCTATATAAATATATACCTTGAACTGCTGCAAAACTCGTACAGCTTTCCTCTATTGGAGAAGATGATGAGAGCAACCTCGGCATCACAAAGAACGGAAAGCTCGTAAGCTTTCTTCAAAAGCCCGTTCCTTCGTTTTGCGAAGGTAACTTGCCTGTTGATCTTGTTCTCAATTCTCTTCAACTCCACTCTTCCCCTTCCCATTCTCTCTCTCTCTCTCTCTCTCTCTCTCTCTCTCTCTCTTACACTCTAATATCCAATCAGGGAAAAACAAAAGTGAAAATAAATGGGAATAAAAACCTGTGAATATTTTCGTGGCTCGCTCGCTGCGTGTATGTCTTGTACACGCATGTACATTTATATAGCCAGCCACGGGAGAATGAGATGGTGTCAACTCTCGTGTGACCTTGTTACTTTCTTTGTTCTGTGCCAGAAAATATTTATTTTTTCTAATTATTATTTTTATTATTATTACATAAATGTTGAATGATATATAATAATTATTTGTAAATGAATTCAATCCCAGCAAAACCATCTTTATCAAGCCCTAATGCAAACTCCAAAATGAAACCTCTTGTACCTGTCATTTTCTCCCTGCTATCACCCTCTGGGGTGTTTAACACACTGCTAACTCCATGACAATGACGCGCCTAAGGAAATCACAAACATAGTTTTGTAAGTGGGGAAGGCGTTTTCTGCTACGCGTAAAGTGGACCTAATTTAATAAGGATATACTCGTAATCAATTTTCAAAACTAAAACAATTTTCATCCAATCACTAATTCCTCACTTCACCCTTTATCGAGTTTCCAATATTGTTCATCTGATAAAGATTAATCATTAACAAAACTCTTCTTTCATCACAAAGGTTTTAATAATTCAATTCAGACCAAAAAAAAAATACATTAATAACGTAATTTTATGGACCCAAAAACTTGAATGAAACCTAAATTTATAGGTTAACATTTGAAAACAATAACAAATATTTTAGTTTGGTTTTTATTTTTAAGAGAAAAAATGGTTAAAATTGAGATTTACTATATTTTGTTTACCCTTTTTTTATCGGGTTGACTGCTTTTTCTCTTTTTTTACCAATTTTGACTAATTTTCTACTCCTTTGACTGGTATTTTTTTTTATGTTGATTTCGTGATTTATTTAAATCAGTTACCTTATAGATTTCGTTCAACTGGCCAGTTGGATCCGAAATTTCATAACATATATACCAATAAAAATAAATAAAATATGATATTTTTTTATAATTCCCATCATGTAGCTTCAATCTTTCTAAAAAAACTCACATTTGTCATCTCACTAAATTAAAATATAAAAATTAATGTATGAGTATCATTATCCAATTTTGAAAGCTAAGTAAAAGTTATATTCTTTGAACATATTTTATTGGAAATTCAATATCTTAATGTATCAATTTTTTTCAATTAAATTGTATTCTTCTATCCATCTTTTATCTATGTTGGGATAACGACATTAATTAATAATTATTCATTTAAACTGTAAAAGTTAACTTCATTGATTGAAAAGAGGAAAGTGCGATTGGATTGGAGGGTAGCAAAAGAAAGGAAAGCTATTGAAAGAAAATGAAACGATCAGAAAAGACTTTTGTACAAACTACTCCCTACGTTATGTATTAATGGTCATTTTAACATCTTTTTTCTAAATTATATATATTGTTATAATATGAGAAAATAATTTATTGTCCTTTATACAATCTATTACTTTTTAATAAGTATTCAATATTATTTTTAAGAGTAAAGTGCAATGACATTAAAGATCAAGAAAAATAGTCTACTACTTATTATCTTGGCAACAATGATTTAGAAATCAATAAGCAAGAAAAAACTTGCAGTACGGATGAATTATTAACATTATTAAAACATTTCTATTTATTTCTTAACGATTACTCAAAGATTAGAAAATTGTATTTTTAAATGGAAGTATTAATTTAGGTAAAAGAAATTGTAGTAATTAATAAATAATTTCAGGCTATTAAATTAATAAAATGTTGAATTGAGTGTTTCCGCGCATGTTATGTTATAAAGCATTATTGATAATAGGTTCATTAATTTTATAGAATAAATTTTGCTTTCCCAAGTTACTGATTATGTATTAATAGTATGTGGAATGCTAAAATAAAGTACCAAGTGTCTAAAGATATCAGTTAAGGAAATAAAAAGTACGAACTTTTATTGTAAAAGATAGCTTCCATTCTTTCAAAAAAAAAAAAAACTATTTAATTATATTTTTTTAGGTAATTTAAAATATTAAGCATGGTGGTTTTAATATTTCTTAACCACTATCCTTAATTAGATGGACACTACTTAACAACAGCCGTATAGTTCATAATTACATCATAGAAAGTTTTAAGTAATTCCTCATGCCAATTTTTTTGTCATTGGTTTGCCCTCATTTTATTTTATTGAGTTTCAAACAATATTTATCTTTTGTGTACTATCTCATTAATGATTTCTATCAAATATGAAGTAAAAGAAAGAGGAAAAAAAACAAAAGAAAAACCAATATAACTATGGTGTATTACATGTTTTTAGAGTGAAGATATTGAAGAAAGTAAAAATATAAACACTAATTAATAGAGCATGCATTCAGAGTGAGTAGGTAAAAATATTATATATGGTCTAGATAATTAAAAAAAAATTACTACTTAACCAAAAAACGAAGGAAAAGTAGGTTATCTCAATGCAACATAAAAAGGTGATAGGGACACACATTTTGTTTGACCATCCAAGTCAGTTAAAATGTTTCTACAACATGTTTTTCTTTAAACATTTGAATGAAGATAATATCATATTAATAAAATGATCACACGTTCTAGTCCAATCACTTACCAAAGATAAGATTTATTTCCATTCTATCGTAAAATATGTGTACACATATTTTTTTCATTTAATTTATTAAATAAAAGTGGTGAACACAGACAGTGAATCATATTAGTGTTACGTGTCAAATGAAAAAGTGGAGAGAACCAAGTTAGGGTTCGTGCAATCATGTGACCATATGGCATTGAGAAGTGGAAGTAGTACTCATAGAGTATATTCGTGGAGATAACTTTTCCCTTATACATTTTTCCTTGAGCAACGAATCCTTAAAATATAAAATATTATTTCATGAATTTTCATAAATAAATTATATATAATTTAACATTATACCCTATCAATTGTTAAATTGAAGTTAATTTTAGACCATGTTTAAGAAATTAAACCTATAGTACTTTTGGATAATATACAAGACTAATAGTATAAACAATAGGAAGAGTTGAATTGTGATATAATTTTTATACACTTTTAAAATCTATCTTACGGCACTTTCAATAAAAACGCTTTTAAAAGGAGATAAAGAATACAAGAGAATACACAAAAATTTACAGGTATTGGTCTTAATCATTAAAAGTAAGTTTAATTCTTGATGTTGTTACTTACTTATACTAACACAATCAATTTGTGTAAGTATTATTCAACCATAACTACTTATAGCCTACCTATTTATCATTTATACTAGTTTTTCTTTTCAATTAAAGGACCAAAATTTTACTCATCCAATAGTTTCCTTAAAGTTTTATACTCTCTTATATTACAAGAAAAAAATAGCACTACTTTGAATATGATTAAAGTGAGTATCACAAATTCTTTTTTAGAAGCATTAAGAAATTTCTTATGATCATCAATAATAATATGCTTTTAGGAATAACACTGGAATAATAATATTCTTTTAGGAATAACACTTCATATTTAATTATAACCATTATCGTTTTTGAAGTAAAAATTTATATTTATTCTTGTTTTTATCTTTATCGAGCTATATCTACTCCTACTTACTATCACATTATCCTAAATATTAATTAAATAATTTTCTCACAAAAATCAAAATCGCATAAAAAAATATGATATTACAAAAGATTCAATATTGAAAGGATACAATTTTTTTTCAATTTCAAAATTTAGGAATTATATGTAAATTTTAAAATAAAGTACAAAATAACAATTACACGATTGAATACTCAAAATTCATAATAAGACATTTTCAAGTGACAAGAAATAAATAACAAATAAAATATTAAAAAGAATTAGTCATTAAATGTTTGTCTTAAAAATAATTTGAAGTTTATATTTCTAAAATACAATACATCATACGGACAAAATCATACAAAGAAAAAAACATGTGTAATTGAGGTTGTGATGAGAGGGAAAGTGTAACTCCTTCCTCACCTTCATTTTTCTCCCACTCTTCTCCTTCATAAATTTCTCCTCTCCCTCTAACCTCCTCTACTCTCATTCCTCCAAACTTCATCTCTTATAGAATCTGATCATATCTTGAAATAACTAGAGAGTTAACGACCAGTTTTAATTTATCAGCTTTTTAATTAGAATAAGTTCTTGTTTGCTCTGAAGATTATTTATTTTCTTTCTTTTGTTTTAGGTTGTTATTAAGTGATCTTCTCAACTTAGTTAAACTTATAATGACTTCTTGTTATGTTTGGATACTTTGCTCTAAATATCTAGATTTTGAGGGATAATCATGCTTGAACTGAAACTTTCTTTAAAGTATTCCAGGAGATGGAAGCTATTTATGTTCTTTAGAGAACCTTAAGATAGATGATCTGGATGTGAAGGTGACTTTGTCACAATATCCGTGTTTTGTTTGAGAATAATTTGAATGTTTAAAATTGAGTAAGAATGTTATTTGAATTTTTGGTTAAAAAAATTATTGTTTTAAAATATGACGCTCTTGTTGAGAAGTTAATATAATGACTAGATTATACATGTTAAGGTATAAAATTTCTTAAATTGAGTTTTTAATATGGTTTAGATTAGTAGAGTTATTTCTTATAATTTTTCACATATTAATTTGAATTTGATATAAATAGAAATATATGTTGAGTTTGAATGATGAAGGTTGAATTGAAATGAATAAAGAAATATTTGAGAAAATTATAGTTGTGTTGGTAATTTTGAATTTGTTTAAAAGTTGTATTTGTTAATTCAGTTTTCGGTAAAACTTTGTAATAGGAAAAGTCTTATCCTATATATAACACATGATTTTGAATAAGTTCTAAAAATAACTAACTGTAAAACATGGTGATGTTTCATTTGTAAGATGATAATATTCATTCAATAACAGATGATGTAAGACATAATATTTTGTCTGTCAAATGCTACAATAATGTGTTGTCATCTTTTACATATGATAAAGCATGAATATGCTTATACATTTGCTTAGAGACTGAACTATGGTACCAACTATGAAAAAAAAATGAGTGTTGAATTGTGTCTAAAATAATTATTGTCTAGTGCAATGTTATTAGATAATGAGTTTGATAAAATCCTTTTTGATAACTTAGTTTAAAAGTTTCTCCTTCTTAAGTTAGTTATAATAAGATAACATGCAAAACATAGACAAATAAGGGAAAGAGTTTACACAATATATTTTTACTAGGTCATCTAATCATACAAACTACGTTCAGTTTCTAACCAATAAGTTAGGTTCCATTAGGTAGACTACCATTGCAAAGTATACATAAGTATTCTTTTCACAAGCTTTTTGTTTAACCAAATATTCTTTCAACAAGTCACTCTTGACTAAACCCAAGTATTACTTATTACAAGTCACTTATAGCTTAATCTAAGTATTCTTTATAGCAAGTCATTTCTAACTTAAAACAAGTATTACGTCTTTGTGATCAAAGGATCACTGGATTTTCTCACAAGAGAGGATAATAATTTTTAACATTTACAAAATTTAAGTTTTCTCTACTAGTTTGTTGGGATGAACACAAATTGTGCTCTTACAAAGTTTTTAAGACTCACAAAAAGTGATAGAGTTTTAGCCTTGCAAAATAATGTTAACTAATATAATTCTATTGTGAAGGTGAACTAATATAATTCTCAATTTAAAGTATCTATTGACTCTAAGTTAATATTTCTTTATATTTTTTTATATGGAAAAAAGTTTCTAAATGATGTGAATGGCGAATTCACACCTTCTTTAAATCAACCAAATTTTCTAAGAGGGATATCTCTATGTGTTGAATCAATTTATTTAAATATAAAACTAACTATATATATATATATATATATATATAATAAGTTTTAATAATTTAAATTAACTAGAAAGACTAATATAAATGGTGTTTTGATAATAGTCTGCATATCATTTTATTAAAATTAATTATGTTAAGTTAAATATCATTTTTTTTTATGAGATTGTTATTCAAAATTAAATATATAAAATATCGTAATATGTTGAAATAAGTTATTTAGTCTTTCCTAATAAACTGTAAATAGAAAACAATAAACAAAATTCTATAATAATTAACTATATGAGTTTAGTTTTACATCATATAATCATAGATATATTAATTCACGCAATACAAGACAAAAAATTGATAAAAATGTTTATTTATTTTATTTTTTATTCATAAATATTTTAATATAAAAGAATAAATTAAATGTATTTTCAATTAAAATTGTCAAATTAAAAGTGCTTACTTAATTTAAATGAAAATAACTTGATTATACAATATAATAAATTTATTTAATTTATATAAAACTAATAATAAATAATTTTACTTTTCAATAGCAATTTGTATCATTAGAATTATGACTTGAAATATATGGATAAAATATATTATAAAATGTTTATAAAACATATTATGAAATGTGGTTAAACATGTAATTTAAATTAAATTAAAAGATGTTCTAAATAATATTGAAATGTAGTTTGTGGAAGGGGGAGCCAGTTATTTTTGAGTAAAATGAAGTTTGTTCATGACATTCTTATCACCATATTATACCATCGCTCAAGCGTTCTTCACACTAGATTATTATTAGTATTATGTTGATATGATCATATCATTATAACTTGTTACAAATTAGGTTGTGTTTCTTTTCATACCTTAAATTATATGGAAGAAATTTATTATGAATTAACTTCATTGATTTGAAATCTTAAATTAACTTTCGTAAACATTGTTTTATTATTTAAATTAGGTTGAACTATATATGCTTATAACTTTTTGTTTAGTTTTACTTACAATAATTATATATATTTATTTAAAAATCTAACAATAAATGTTTGAAAATTATAAATTGTAATAAAACATATTTACGAAATCTCGACTCAATTGAGTAACCTAATTCAAGTCACTGAAGTATAATTTATATTGGATTAAATTTAATACAAGAAACATAAAAATCCAACATAATCCAAATTTCTTTTAATCAATTGGGTAATGGTACATCCAGATCTTATCCAAACAAATCCACATACACTCCTAAATTTATATATATCTCCTAAATTTATATATATGATCAATTAATTAATTAATTAATTAATTTTTAACAGTAGTTATCTTAAAAATCACGGTAGTAATAATCTATCATTAATTACCAGTATACAAACTTTACAATAATGTCTATTAATATTTTTGTATTTGTTTTAATTTTCAGATTCTTTAATATTCCAGTCCGGTGAATATGTGGACATTTTCTTGTTGTGAACAAAGAAATTTGAACATTGGTGACCAATAATTCAAGATCAATTCTAACATTTTTCAGTTTTTTGTTTAATTAAAGAACGGATATCTGTTTTCTACCAATAAAGATAAAAGAATTGTGCCCACTCTCTTTTCTTGCAAAATGATTCGAGGGTAAAGAAACTTATCTCTGTCACGTCCACTTTTTTTCGACTAAATGTTGTGATAAATATACTTTAATTGAAAGTGTATAGATTAAGAGTAACTATTAAGATATTTTGAAAAAACGGTTTTAAGAATCAAACCATAGAGCTAATACAAATTTGTAGCTGATGTTATTTAGATATTATTGTTAAAGTATTATATTATATATTAGGTCAAGGTTGACTTTGGGATTAGCAATTAAAATTTATTTATATTCTCAAACTTAGTTCTGTCGCTTCATTTAAACTTTCTTATACCCATATCTTCTAGAATTATTTAAGATATTTTCCATAATACTCATTCTAAGTTGAAAATACAAAGAATTTTCTAAAGATAGAACTTGAAAAGTTAAAGATGAAGGAGAATTTAACATTGATTCTAAAAAGATGGTATAATGAATGGATTGAGTGACACTTGTCCACTCATATTTTCTCCATTTACACACATGTGAAAAATGTGCAAGCTATGTGTCTTTTCTCATGTATGACAAACTAGGGTTTTTCATGAAATTAAACAAGTCCAATAAAAATCCTACCAAAACTCCTTCAATTCTAATTTAAATGTTACAAGATCCAAACACAACCTCAAATACTTTAGTTTACTTGACTCAAATATCAGCCCAAATATCCTAGACTATCTCTGCCAATTACAAGTCTGATTATTTTACGATGGTTGCTTTCTGTGCTATACAAAGTGTAACCTGTACACTATAATTTTTTTAAAACACCAAAGTTGTTCTTGACATTTTGGAACGAGGATGCAATGCAAGCCATTAGAGAATCTCTCGTAGAAGTTGAAGGTGGTTCGTGTGACGATGGTGAGTTGTTACAAGAAAGAATGTGAAAAAAAAAGAATAGAAGAATATATCGTATTAGGTTCAAAACAAAATTATAAAGAAAGCGGAACATTAGATGCATCATCTAAGGCCTAAAACAACTGAGTAAACGACATAGCACTAGTGGAGCGCCGCTATAATGAGTGGAGGAGCTCCGGAGGACCGTTGGCACAAGTAGACGAGCGAAGCACCCATCGAGACAAGTGGAGGAATACCGGAGTACCATTAGAACGAGTGAAAAAGCACAAATGTTCCATCAAGAGCGTTTAACTCTTTAATAGTTGCGAAAATATTTTTCGTAATGGGTTGAGTTGTGGAATCTACATTTTAGAATTATGAATGACTGAAAACAAAAACAATATCATGAGTGAGAATGAGAAGACAACAAAATGAGAGAGAGTGCAACAACAAAGAGTTTAATAATAAATACATCATAATAAAGATGTTGAGAAAAAAACGCAGAAAATAGATCATATTTTATCATTATTAAAATTCAAAGATATTTAAGAAAATTTATTAATACTATATAATGCAGGTTAAGAATTTTATATAGTTCAGGAAATTTTTGAAAACTGTCTTATTCTACTGTAAATTTTGTTACACACTAATTTAGCCAATGTTGTACATTTTGTTACACACTAATGTTAGTCCATGCTAAGAATAATTTGGACCTATTAAGTTAATGAAGATGCAAGCTTTTTTAATCCTTCAAATAATAGTCCTAGTTAGTCCTCTGACCTAGGTTTTCCATCACAATCCAAATAAACATGTGTATTTGTTATTAAGTTTTTTTAATAAGAACATACATGGACATGATACCATGATAGTAGTAACAACTTCGTTTCTCAATTGTAATATGGTATTGTTGTTACTATTAGCAAATAAAACATTTATCATTTTGAATTATTTACATTATTTTTTTAATATTGGAAGTACAATTCAGAGAAGAACGAAAATAAATTAAATATTTGTTATCAACATTTTGTGTAAAATTTACTATTTTTTAGTGAAGTTTTTTTTATTATAATTTGATTAAAAGATATAAAAGTCAATTGTTAACGAAATACAAGTATTATTTTATGTTGAAATGGAACTGCTTGTTACTTTTTTCGTCTCTTTTAAGAAAATTGAAACAATTCGCCAAAGAAACAGTTAATTTTAGATAAAAACTCATAAAATAGAACATAATTTGGTTAAAGGTAACATATTATAAACTATACATCAAAATCAATTATGTTAATTATGCAATTTCATTTCCAAATTATACTCACGTTATTAAATTAGCTTTCGCAAACATAAAACAACACATTTTGCTTTATTGTCATTAGTCAATCTCATCTTCATACAAGTTTCCTGGTTCTCAAGCCATTCTTTCTAAGTTCTAATGGAGATTAAAGTACAAGTCTGACACGTCTCTCTCGTGATTGCCATTTTCTCATTGCTTTTCCAACTTCTTGATCTGTATATCTGGTGGTTATCCACCAAAAGAGGTTGAACTATACTTCTTTTGTTTAGTTAAATGCATTTTTACTTGAAAAAAATAGCATTATCTTTGTTTTTTCAGTTGAACCTGAGCACTTTCTTTAAAAGCGAATCACTAATTATAGGACACTAAGATAAGATTCTTTTAAAATGTTAACTTTTTAATAAATATTTTTTCACATATATAAAACTCAGTTGAGGGAAAGTTAATTAATTTCTTTTCCTAAAATGTTTAAGGTTACACATTTTTTCACCTTCCTATATTTTTCCCTTTTAGTTTAGGCTTCAAGTCCTTTCATCTATTTATATGAGATATTTATTTGGATCAATTTATTTATATAAGTATTTTCTAAAATAAGTAAGATTAAAAAATAAAATAAAATTTTTCGTAAACTTAAATTAAAGCATGTCAAATTAAAAATAAGAAATCAGAGAAACTATATGAAAAAAAAAGTTAAAAATTAATTTATATATAAACTAATTTTAGTTTGTAGAGAAGTTTATTTTGTTTTATTTTTCTCTTCTATTGGTGCTTGCGGATTGATAATATTGACGAAAAAGTTATTCTCATCAAATATTATAATATTGTATTACCAAATTCAAAAAATAATTTGTATTCGAAATATGTGCTAAAAATATCTTATCAATATGCATATCCACTTAATTACCTCAAATATACTTAATATTCAAATATACTTCATATTATTGATTTAAGTATTTAAACGTTTTTAATTAATAAGTATTCATTTCAACTGGGTTCAAGGTACTCGCTATTAAAATTTATGTAACCATGTTTCAAAGTTCTATTTATCAATAAGGTGCAACATGGATGATAAATAGCTCAGTTTACTAAACATATTGAAAGACAGGAGTTTTATTTTTTAGCTGTATGTATTAGAGAAGACTTTGTTAAGAGAAATAAAATTTACTTCACTAGTTTTTACACTCATGGAATTAATAAGAGAGCAAAAATATTTCATTATTTTTTTATAGTTTGAGTGAAAAATTGTCCAGATATCTTTTGCTAGGATTGTTATATATCCTTGTGTTTAATTCTGTACCATTGACACGATCGAGACTTCATTTTCGTTTATGTCAAAATAGGAACAAAATATTAAATAAGGGTTGAATAATGTTTTTCAAAACTTTTATGCAACTTTTGCTAATAGATTTGTAAGGTATCAACAAATTTGTTTATATAAAACGTATCATTTTGTTTGATATTACAGTGACTTTTTTTAATAGAAATAATAATAATAATAATAATAATAATAATAATAATAATAATAATAATAATAATAATAATATGTAGAAAGACGTAAAATAAAAATAAAAATATTTATTGAATTATAGGTTAGTTTAATTTATATGTATATCATCTAAAATTTTATATACATTTTATTTAACCTACTATGAGTTTTTATCTAATAATAGATATCATAATATTTTGTTGTTTCTCAGATAAAATATTTAAATTTTATATAATTTTTTTATATAAAACTACAATCTTATAAATAAATATAATCATATTTTATACTTAACTATTTTAAGTACTTAATTATTAAAATATTATACTTTTACCTTAACACTTTCCCCACACCACTTTTTTTTTTCTTTACAAAGATACCCATGAGATTACATGCCTCTACATCCGTATTATTTTATTAGGATAAATACATGATACTATATGAAGTAAATTAATTATGATTATAAAACGAAAAGTTGATAAACACTTTAAAATAGAAAGTAAAGAAAAAAAAGCATTTATAATTTTGTAACTTTTATTATCTTTAAATTTTGAATGAGCAGTAAAATACATGTACAGTTAAGTTTATATTCTTTTCATAAAAATCATTTCATGTTTAAATATAATTAACATCACAATTTAAATAAATAACACAACAAATATCTGTTGGATAACCGACCAATGGGAACTTTAGGACCAAACTAATTTCATCACGACTACAAGTTTCTATTCTTGATTTTGTACTTAATTTTGATGCACCTCCTCTTTAGGTAAATGTGTACTAAAATCACCACTGCGACGCATTATATATAATATATCTTATTCCCAAAATTCAAAGTCAAATGCATGGTGCAATTGATAGAATTTGGTTAAAAAGGATATTTTTTAGTATAAAACCAACTTCTTCCTAAGTACTTTAAAAAAATAAAGTAAAATAACTTTATATATAATTAAAAGTAAAAAATAAATAAATACTAAAAATATCTACAAAGCATAGCTCATAAAAAAAAATAATTAATTTTTTTCTTTATACTACAAGTATTTATGAAAATCATGTGTGTTGTAGAGCAACTATACAGAAGTGCATGTTGATATTTTTTTTTTTAGAAAGACACTAAGAAATTTACATATAAGTTTAAATTTAATAGAAATAAAAAAGTTATAGTCTCTATTAAAAAAATTAAACAATTTTAAAATTTTAGATTAAAAACACTATCTTACAAGATTAACTCATAACTCATTGACTTTAAATATTTAAAGTGTATATCCTTAAGAAAATTGCAATGGTGCAAGATAAACACGAGATGAAAAATTACATATTATGAAAAATAGTTATCTGCAAATTTTATTGTAATTAGTGTAGTTAAATTGAAATGTCGTAGATTAATTGGAAGAAGAGTGTGAAGGGACACATACCGAATAGCAACGAAGGCGAGTGGTTAAAAGGGTTGAAGATGATGTTGTGTTTCATAGGAGGAAGGAAAAATGTACCCCTATCAACTAGACATGTTATTACCTTTCCTGCCAAATCATGCCCTTATTCCATTGCACTTCTTCACACCTTCTTTTATGCAAACCAACATCATGCCTGCAATTCATCATATGCCAAATCGGTGCTTTCTCACACCCTTACAGTCAAACTATATATGGCCTCTTTCCACTACCCAACCAATTCAAATAACAACCATTTTCATTAGCTTCACCAAATACAAATAATATTTGACTTTAACTAGATATGTTTTTTCACTTATTGTGTTTGTTAGTTAAGTACGCTATAACTGATTAATATCTAACACAAAACTAATATAGGCCATTTTATATTTAAGTAATTACCCAATTCCACTCCTCATACAATGTTCTTTCTCTAGTTTTATATAATTAATAAATTATATATATATATATATATGTGTGTGTGTGTGTACGTGTACTGACTTCAAATTCGTTGTTATGTCAATGATAGTATAGAGCGTATTGTTTTATCGTTAAAATTAAATATATTAACAATAAATTAAAAGATAAAAGTATATATATGCTATTCTTATATCTTTAATTCTAAATAACTAATAGTTTTATTTATACCATAAATAGATAAATATTTATAAAAGAAATATTACATAAGTCTAACAAATGCAAAAACCAAAGTAATTCTTTAATTAATCGTCCATACTTTTCTAATACTCCTTTATTATTCAATCATTCCACAAGAATTTAAATCACATAGAGAACCATTCAAAACAAAAATTCACAAAGAACACTTGAAACCACCTTCCAAGAATGGCTATTCACTGATTGATGATGTTTTAATTTAACGAAACCTTAACTTGTGAATGGAGAAGAATTGTGTAGTTGAAATGGTATTGTTTGGATTGTTTTATAAATCAGGAACACAGTGAAGATGCTGAAGGATGCTAATGAAGAAGGCGTAATAGAAATTTGAATAAAGGAAATATAGGTAATTAATCAAATAATTGTGTTTGGTAGGAAGTTATGTATTGTAAACAATTCATGATTGATGAAGATGAGCTATTTAGAACACACGAGTAGTTTTAGGATTACACACGTGTGTGTATATATATATTGTAAAAATTAAAAGAGAAATTTAATAAATATTTTAAAGAAAAAAATTACAATAAAAGGAAAAAAACCTAAAAAATAATATTTAAAAAATAAGACTTTAAGTGACATTTCAAAACACGTCACAAGCTAGTAAAAAAATAACTAATAAAAAATAATTATCAAACACTACTTATAAGCTTAAACTATTCAAAATTAAAATCTACTCGAAATGGTTAACCAAACATAACTATAATAATAAAAGACATGCTATTGAGATATAATATAATTTCATTATGACACTACTTTATAAAATAAAACTATTGATAGTAGTGGTATATAGTATAAATCAACTATTGAATTGTGCTTATATATTATCTAAATTGTTTACGCCAAATTTTCTTAAAATTAAATTATTATAATATGTAATTAAATATAACTTATTTCTATATATTCTAGAAGTAAATATTATATAATTTAATTTGAAATATTAAATAATTATAATAATATTTTTAAATATGGTTTATATGATAAAGACTTTCAATTAGTTGTAAATTTTATTATAAAATTATTGCATACAGTATAATAATTTGTTTAATATAATTTGATTTATCGTGACTTGATTAATTTTGCACAAATAATGTAGAATAATTTACATATATTTTAAAAATTCATTTTACTTATCCATACAGTCTAATATACTTGATTTAGTGTGTACTTATACGAGTTTCTCTAAAACCTTGCTTAGAAAAAGAAAATAAGAAAATAAAATAAAATTGGTTTCTTTATAAACTGAAATGAATTTATACAAAAACCAATTATAGAAAATATCTAATATAATTTATCCAAATTTTTACTTTTAACTTGTACATAAATCAATTTAGTTTTATAAGAAGTTAATTTAATTTTCTTTTTTTTCTATCTTGGAAGGAAGTTACAGATAAGTTCATTTAAGTATACCCTCTTTAATTTATGTCTTGTAATAAACTTGATAAGAGTTAAATAAAGAAGTAGTTGGTCTAAGTGGTAATGAAATCAATCCTCTTAAGCTAGATCTCATCAAGTTTAGATATTTTATATATGAAAAGTATATGGTTTGAAAGGAAAGTTCGAATAAAAATTATCAACCAAATTGTGTGATAGACATTAGTGATTGACATAATGCATGGAAACTTTAGCTATATGCATAGAAGATTACATATGTATTGGATGTGAAAAAGAAAGTAGAAAGTCAACCCAGCTTATCAGTGTCATATTTATAATAATGGATTGGATTTTACAGATGAAAGTGAAGTTTGGTGTAAGGATTCACGTGTAGTGTGGACACCAAATGTGAGGAGCTGATGATGGAGGCGAAGTTATCCACAACTTCCGTTGAAGTCACAGTAAAAATAATCAATATTAAATATTTACACCATCTTCATTCAAAATCATTCTTTCATTCCAATCCTACTTATGTCAGTCCTCTTCTGTGTTCTAAAAATATCCATCACCACATCTCCAATAGTACCACACATATGTGGCCATTGGAGAGCTATTTCCAACTAATCAACTTCATCACCTAATAAAGAGCCAAATGTCCAACCACCAACACTCAAATCATTTTCAATTTTACTACCAAAGAAAGCTAGAACATGTGTTGGGCCATTCTCACATTTCATGCACTTGATCGTACTCCCTCTTTGGAGATTTCACATGATTGCATAAAAGATAAACCTCTCGTATTTCAATCACACTATCTCTCTCCTCACTTTTGTAAATTATGTGAAACTCACCTTTTAAGAAAATATCCTCAAACTATGTTATGTCACTCATAACCTATAAACATTTAGATTTGCTTACACAAATTTGTTTGTAAAGATTTTTAGAAGCAAAACTAAAGTAAATATATCGAAATATATATCCATTGTGAAATAAGAATTTATGCACAAGTTAAAAAAATTGATGTACTTAAAGGAGTGTTGTTGTTGATGTGTTGAGGAGTGAAGAATGGAATCCGAGATGGGAAGCATGATGGGACCCAGCAGAGGAAGATTATGTGCATGGAGGAAGATGAGAAGTAGATGGGAAAACTGTGATGTGGTCCAACGTTAATAGCTGGTTGGTGACCATGGAAATACCCAATAACTGGATATTAGCCACATACGATCTGCTTTCATGATTGAGACACCCACGTTTCTTCTCTTTCCTTTCCTTCAAACTGAGAGCGAAAGATGTTCTCTAGATTCTTTTCTCTATCATCATGTAACTCCAAAAATCAAAATATGCTTAGCTTTAGTTTTATGCCCATCTCTTGCACAACATTTAACATGGCTTTATTCTATAGATTAACAAGTGGCACAAATATATTTTACAGCTGTTGATAAAATATATTAGTTAGCCAATTAGTTCGAGATAACTATAAATACCATTTTTATAAAAGTGAACAAACTAAGTATACATCAAAATATATGTTTGGATGAGAATATAAAAGAAGTTATATTATTAATGTATTTTAGTTAAGTTTAATAGCATGAATCGACAAAGGAAAACATATTTATAGTGTAGTTAATCATAAATTACTTTTTATATGAATTTTGGTGGTTCATAAGTAGATAACGGAATATTGCTACTCTACTATTTAGTGCATGGTTTGTTCTTAAATCTTATAATAATTGCTTTCAAAGTCATATATGAGATTAATTCTAATTACTAGTAAGTTTAAAAATATTATAGTTCCAACTCACTCACTCACTCACTCTCTCTCTCTCTCTCTCTCTCTCTCTCTATATATATATATATATATATATATATATATATATATATATATATATAATAATATGTTAAAGCAAAATAAAATGAGATTATGTTTGGTTTGGATTAATTTGTTCATAAATATTTATACAAAAAGAAATATTGAAATGATTTTTTTAAAAAGATAAAATTAATTTATACATAAAGTAGCTTGTAAAATTTATTTTACTTTAATTTTTTAAAAATCAAATATTTTTATTTATACAAGAGTCGAGTTCTACTTAAAATACATTTTAATGGATAAAATAATTAAAGGTTTATAAATGGAAGTTAGATATTCTTTTTTCCTTATTTTATTCAAAATTTTATCTCACTAAAATTCTTTAAATTCAGATACTATTGTTACCATGTTAGACTATCTCCGTGAGGAGCAATCAATTTAAAATTTGTTAAGTAAATATTTTTCTAGTGAATTTTTAATTTTTCATACAAGAAAAGATGTGAATAATGACGATTTTAATATGACTATCCTATAAAACTATCAAAAAAAAATTTACACTAGGATAGTTTGTTAACCATCACATTTTTAACTGTCATTTAGTAAAAATTTTAATACTTTTTTATTTACTTTGTTAGTCATATTAGGTATCTAAGTGTGAGTTTAAGTCTCACATTAAGTAGAAATGAAAAGTTGAGTGACATAACTTAATGTCTTAAGGTTTTGTATTAAAGGTGACTTCAATTTCTTGTGTAGGCATGACTCAGGTCTCATTGTATTTGAATATCCCTAAGTTTTTCCCTCTCTATTTTTCTAGCAAGTGGTATTAGAGCCAATGGTTTGTGACGGTGACTGGCTCAAACAGGTACAATTTAATCCTTATATTGAAAGTCTTCTTGACAAAGGTTTAGGCAAGTGTGTCCCGTTAAGTGAGTGAACGTCGGTACAAGTGATGGTCATTTGTGAGTGAGGTACTCATGTTTAAAAATACTTTCGCTCAAGGGGAGTGTACCAAAGTGGAAGAAGGATTCTCACTTGAGGGAGAGATTTTTAGGTGTCCATGTGTGAGTCTAAGTCTCAGATTGAGTAAAAATAAGAAAGTTGAGCAACATATAACAAAGAAGACTCACTAATCCAATGTCTTAAGGTTTTAGGTTGAAGGTTGAAAGTGACGTCAATTTTTTGTGTGTATGCCTGGATTAGGTCTCATTGTGTGTTTGAATCTTCCTAGATTTTTCCCCATCGATTTTCCTAACGAGTTGATGGAAGCATCTTCGAAATATTGTAGACATAATTTTTTTTTTAAACCTTTATCAAGTTTTTTAAAAAAAAAAAAAACTTGACAAATGATTTCTCTTTATGAGGTGAAAAATCTAAAAGAATACTTTCATTTTTGAGACCTTAGAAAAACAAGATATAAACATTATAACAATTAATTAAAGTTCAATTCAAAGATAAAGTTTGCAAGAGGCAATGGGCTCTATATAGATGCTTTGCTCGTCTTGCCCACCTTGCTACACATGATGTAGGACTTGAAAATAGCCCTTAAATGTTGTTGCAAACTAAGGCAAACCAGTGCACCTAAGGTGGCAAACAAGGATCGATCATGGTTTGCATAAAAGTGGTCTATCCCACTTGATGCGGGACTTCTACTCTACACTATCCCATGTTCTAGTGTTTGGCTAAAAAATGTATTTTCTCTCCTAGGTTTGGTTGTCCAAGTGAGGCCTAAAAGAACGCCCAATTAGGGCCTAATACATGTCTCTAAAAAATACAATAAGAAACTACTCTTACACATTTTATCTACAAATTTACGAGACTAGAAAGAACGAAGAGAAGTTCTAATAATCTACAGTCCAAAGGATGAGAGTCTTCTTGGATGCTTCTTCTTCAATCCTCTTAACCATGGACCTTGTTAAAGGGTCCAATGTATACTCTTCCAGATAGTCCTCCATCATTGGATATATTTCATTCAGTCTCATTAATTCTCTTCGGCTCTTCTCTTTTGTGGGTTGTTCTTTCTTCCAATCACCAAAATAAATTGTTACCAAAATCCTATTCCACCGTTTTAAAACTAGTTTTTTTAAAATCCTAATGCCTCTAAAATATCCTCTCCAAACCCAATTATAATGAAACCCTTCTCCCAACCTTGCAACAAAAACTCCAAAGAGAGATTGAAAATTATTAAATTCACTAAGTTTTTGAAGAAACTTACGAATCTTCTTTCAAGAAAGATTCTTTAAAGAAGAAAATAGGAGAATACTCCTTTAGTGACTTTCAAAGCAAAAACAAGGATGCTTATAAGAAATTCAAATCTCATCCAACTCAAAATTGTTTTGTACATGGGGGACAAGGGTGATGGAAGCATCTTCAATCGACAACATATTGAAAATTCTTAAAACTTTTCCTATTTAAGACCTCTACCAGTTCAAAATAGGAATTCTACAATAGGATATTTTGTCGGTTAAAAGAGAATCATTGTAAAAAAATGCGGTAGCATTTTTTTAATTATTCAAAGGCAAATTACATCGGTTAAAATATAACCGATGTGAAAAGTGTTACAACATCGGTTGTAGCTAATAATTGATGTGGAAAGTGGTATAGGAAGACTCATTTGGAAAAAAATGAAAAATTGCTACTTATAACATTGGTTGTTACAATCACAATGTAATATGTGGTATATGTTTAAAAAAAATTAAAAATTGTTTAGTACGCTACTTATTCCATTGGTTCCTGTAATAATCAATGTAATATAGTAGGGGTCAATTGCATCTGTTATTTGGGTAACCAATGTATTATAGATAAGACTCCAAAATCAAATATCGAATTTTAACCTAGCACTACTTTCATTGTTCCTCTTTTGCATTTTGTTATTCGTTTCCTCACCAGTGTCACTTGTTGCCCCAAGTCTAACAACATCTCACAAAATTGCCATTGACAATGTTACTTTTCCAAGTGGTATCTTCTCCGACCCGCCGTCGAAGCTAAAGGTTTCCTTTTGTAGCAATGACTTTACTTGATTTGCATCTTTCAATTGCACACTACTGTGGGTCTCTATCTTTACAGTGAACCGTGAACATCGCTTAATTCCACCTCCTGGCCCTTATCACTTGTTGCTAGTCGCTTCTCTTTATAATAGGTTAGCGGTTCTGTAAAATTGATTAAAAGTAGTTAGAAATTTGTTTTTATCCAAATTTTTTAGTAGTAACTTATTTAGTGTGTATTTGATAGTTGAGTCATTACATTCTATAGAATTATCATAGATTTCGAGTTGCCAAAATTTAGAATGAAAGAACTTCAAATAGTCATAACTTTTGATAAAGAACTTGGATTGAAGAACATTAAAAATAAAAGTTGCTCAAAACGAGGTAAGTAATATGGTGGGTAATTCCTGTAGGAGACTTGAAATCCAAAAATTTTCCAAAATTCTACCGTTTATTATTAGTTTTTTTTTATTATATTTCTTAGGGTTTTTGAGGTATTTTTTTAGATTTTTGACTTTTATTTCACATATTTACACTTGTCAGAAAATTTTAAAAACTTTTGTGGTATTTCCTTGCATCAATGATAGACTTATCAAACTATTGCATGTTACATAATTCATACTTATAGTTATAACCCATCATCAGAAGTCCTTACATTATATAAAAAAATTTATGTTAAATTCTCTTTAACCATTTTTATTAATATGAGTATAGTTTTATTGTACATAACTAAAACAGGATGTCTTTGAAATCATCCACGATAATCAACAACTGAACATCACACTTATTTAACTATGGATGATGTAAGTACACTTTAAATCTTTACATTTATTTAATCAAATGATGTTTGGTTCACTCGACAAAGACACAGTTGAAGAAATTCGTCAAACATGAGTTATACACATTAGAAATTATAACTTGTTATAATTTATAAATGTGTAGTATATAGACATTGTCTTTTCATTACTTTTGATTATGCTATTGTGACTTTAATTTTCTAAGTTATCATTTGCACAATTTTTATGTTCAGAAGACAAAAATTTATTTTCTTGATATTCTAGTATGTTTGTTACAGGTTGGAAAAATAATAAATTTGATAAAATTAAAAAAAAATACATATTACATCAGTTGCAAGCTTAAACTGATGTAATATGTGATTTTTTACATTGGTTGTATACAACTGATGTAATATGTCTTCCTAGTTCATATATTACATCTGTTGTAGGTATAAATGATGTAAAATGTCTCATATTACACCAGTTCTATTACATCACTTATAACTTACGATCAATGTAATATGTATATTTTTTTTGCATTTTTAACATTCTTTTATGTCGGTTGTGTTTATAGCCAATGTAATATTGGTATATTTTACATTGGTTGAAGAACAAATGTAAAAATTCATGAACTTTCTACACCGCCTACATTAATATTGGTTTGTAATATTGTTTTTTGTACAAGATCAAGAAGACAAACTTATAACAAATCAATTTTCATTAACCAAAGTGAGTGTTACAAGAGGTTAGGGGCCTTATTAATATATACCTAGTCCCTTTGCACTAAATGAAGCAAAAATGTTGGACTAAAAGGGCTTCAAAGCGGACGTCCAAGTGGAGAGAAGAAACACCCCAAATTAGCCTAAAAATGACTTACCTGATGTGATGTAGGACTTCACGTCCAAGCTTATTCTCCCTTCACTTGATCGAATTTTGAAGATAGAGAGTGTGTACAAGTAGTTCCTTGAATTTAAAGAAATGTAATGAATACATGTGTAAAGTAATGATAACTTGAAGGAGTAGCCACATGTGGAACCACTTGTGGAGTTCTAATGGTTATAATTGTGTCTTGAAGACTTGAGAAGTCAAATGGACGAGTCCAATTAACCCATGTGCTCATGTGATGTCATGTTCTAGTTTAAAAGCTCCAAATACACTTCTAACTCTCTACATTAATATCATGGTTTCTCAAGTTCTAACCATCAAGTACTAACCTCTCTCAAGTTTTTCTAAAAACTAAAAACTACTTAAGAGCAATCCTCTAATATCATCTTTTAAGGCCTTGAGTCTCCCTCTAGTCAATCTTCCTTGAATATCTCTCTTATTTCTTCTTCTTTACTTTTCGTTTCCCATGCTTCTTGTTTGAATTTTTGTAAACTCCTTTTCTCTTTCTTCCTCAAGTACTTGTTCATCCCTATTTATGTCATCCTCCCCTTAGAGAGAATAAATCACTTAATTCAAAAGTCCTATATAATAAGATCAGAAACATTAAAAGTTAGGACTTACACCATACTCCTTAAGGAGGTTTAATCGATATGTATTATTTTATTCATTTTTTTAGACTTGGAAAAGGCCACCTTCATCTCTATCTCATTTTTTACCTTGACATGTAACTCTTTTTATAAATTGATTTAAATCAAGAAGGGTCGAAGGATTGAACATGTAAACAATCTCAAAATGTATGTAAGAAGTGATAGAACGACTACTCTATTATATGCAAACTCAACATGAGATATATGTGTTTCCTACTCTTATCTTATGTTTCATAAGTTAACTTAAATTTTTTTTAACCATTTTTGTTTGACCATTAATTTGTGGGTGACAAGTAATTGAAAAAAAGAGTTTAGTGTTTAACTTGTCTCACAAAGGTTCTCCAAAAGTAACTTAAAGACGTAGAATCCTAGTCACAAACAATACTCCTTAGGAATTCAAATTATTTAACCACTTATTTAAAAAAAATTACAAATATGACATGCATCATCAATTTTGTGACATGCATCATCAATTTTGTGACATGATTTTGTGACATGTTGTGTCATTTTAAAAATTCTATCAATAACCACAAAGATAAAGTGATGTCCATTGTTTGATTTTAATCCTATTTTTTTCTTTACTCTAATTCTTAAAAAAAGAGAGAATAAAACTGTCCCTATTTTGTTCTTTACCCTAATTCTTAACCTAAAAAAGAGAGAATAAAAGAAGATAAGGCAGAAAGGGAACACTGAAAAATGCAATAGACAACCCGAACAAGAAAAAAAGAGAAAAAAAAAATAACAAGAAGAGAGAGAAGAGCAAAAAGAGGAGGAGGATATGGTAAAAAAGGGAGAAGAGAAGACGAAAAGGAGGAGTAAATATAGAAAAGAACGACTAGATTCACTGAAATTTCAAATTTAAGACAATGGATATGGTTTCACTTTTTTTCTTTCTTGGTTGTGCTTTAAGAAGGAGTATATGTTCTTCCCGAGTTTTCACTAAATCCACATACCACCCTCTCTTACGTAGAGAATAAATCAATACGTTCTGCATCCTTTAACTGCTGGAACTTCGATGATGCTCAGGCCGATAACATTGGAATGGTGGCATCCAAGTATGCCTCCTATGTTCCTCACTCTATATAGTGACAATTCGGCTCAGCAACACTCCAATTTTCACTTTCAATTTTTTGTGTTAGTTTCACGTACCCCACCAATGTGAAGTTCTATCTTTTTGCACTTAGTGGACGATTGAAATTGGTTTCGGTGAAAGTGAAATTGCACCTGTTTTTTTACGTTTCTAGTAACTCTCCCACAATTTGATTTTTGGTAGTGACTTCCGAGAACACTTTTTACTTACTTTTCTTTATTTTCAGCACTGGAGCGAAGTGGATGAAGATGGTCTCGTAAGTGATAGGGGGAGGGAGTTCTGGTTTTTTTCTTTCATACAGGGGATGAGAGGGGAAGAAGAAAATAAAAATAAAGTATAATAAAATAAATTTAAAAAACTCGTCGTAGGTAAAATATATTTTTAAAAATATAATTAAAAAATGGGGAGAATAATTTTGAAATGAAAGTAAAATAGTTATTTAATTATGTAAGGTTGAATATAATTTTGTTGTATAAAGAATTAAAGTAATTTTAAATTTGAAACTAGAAGGAAATATAAACTTTAAATCCAATATTCGGTCCTCTTGAAGTCGAATTCCAGGACGCTTTTCTTGTTGGAAACCATAAAATCAAGTGAAAACTTGACTTTAGCTTCAGTTGAGAAAATTTTGTTTATTTCCATATCATTCAAATAAAAAAGTCACTGAAAAATTGCAACTCCACACTCTACTGTGCTTAAGAAAAATCCCTTTCCAAGAACGGAGCTTATACTACGAAAAAAAAATATGAAATACCCTTCCGAGAATTCGGTCTCTCATGAGCCAAATGGTACTACTTGTGTAAATTTTTTCCAAAACGGTGTTATTACAAGAAAAATCTCACAAACATTTACATAAGTAATCTACATAAAAAAAAAAAAATGGTCGTTTATGTTTCTCTAATATGTTAATTAATACTTTCAAAATGATACGTCAGGAGTTAAAATATTGTGTATATAATATTACTTAAAAAGACTTATAATTAATTGACATATGTTATCATCATTTGTTCTAATCTAAAAAAAAAGTTAATATATGAAATATAATCAAAATATTTTTACTAAAATACTTTTAAAACTTATTATTTAATTTACATTCATATTGATTGGTCAAACATTAGAATTAATTATAACATGAATGCTGGTTAAAACAAAGATGTTAATTAAGTGATTTAGTTGAATTGTACAAAAAATTTTAAGTTTTAAAAATAATGAATAATAATGCGTATATATTGGATTTCTTTGAGGAGTATTGTATAAGTCATATCCTCAAAGTTTCTAATTTTTTTTTTGTGACACTTCTGAATTTCTGTATAAATCTTCTTCTAAACGAGAAGAATGATATAAATAAGGATAAAAAAGAATTTATTGATGATAGAAAAAAATGAATCAAAAGAAATAAACACAATAAGCATGATAAAGATAAATAAAAAAGAAAAATTAAAAGAAAGATTTTAAGAAAAACTAATAAAAGAAATACTCTAAGTTATGAAAGAGAAGATTAAAAGACATGTAAATTTGTAATTTTTTACTATTTAGATAAACTTGAGATAAGTTAAAATTTCTCTATTTTAATTTAAGAAGAATTATATGAATTCTTGAAGAGAAGTATCTTTTAAAACTTGCAATTATCACATGTTATTTTTAAACTATTAATAGATTGACATTTTCACTTGATTATTCATGCTTCCAAGAATTATTTACAGTCCTTTTGAATATTTACTATAGTTAAATCTTTATTAATAAAATTAATTTAATTATTAACCAAATTCTCCTTTTATAACTATTATTAGGTATAGAATATTTAGTATAATTAAGGTGACTAATAATTTTCATCCCATTCTTTTTCTCCACGCTGTCAGTACACCCTTTGTCTCTTTCTCTCCCTCTATAACAACCCTTCCCTCTCTCCGGAAAACCACTTCCTTTGTATCACCTTCTTCCCTTGCATCATTCCGACAACCCCATTGCCTGCGTCACATTGACAACTTCTTCCCATCTTTTTCTCATCTGCCATCACTCCGACAATGCTAACACCTTGTCGTCTCTCTCTCTCTCTGTTCTATGGCGGTAATGGTAGAGGAGAAGAAGTTTCCATGATTGGGAAAGAGCGACTACCAATCACATGACCTAAGTGAAGAAGAAGCGCATATTTGAGCATTCTCAAAGATCATAAACTCCATGGTGGACCTTTCACACAAGGGCCAGAACATGAACCTCAATTGCGCTTTTTGGAAACTATGATTCGTTGGCCTTTTACTTTAGTTGGTTTGTTTTATGTTCATTAAGGCCACTATTTGAGTTTGTAGTTGGTTAGTAGTGAGGAGTTGGTTTAGAAAATAATGTTTTTGTTTATCAAATGTATGTATCATTGCCAAATTTAAGATATCTTACGTTAATAGTAGGAGAGGAGAGGGGTTCAACAACTGAATGATGTTGTTCTTATATTTATCACACCAGATGAATTTGGATTTATCAATAGCTATATATGCACGGCATTGATCTACTTAATTTTACCATCACAATGTTAGGATATCTTGGATCTTGTGCATGAAGAATGCATGTTAAATGGTAGTAATCTTATTGCATGTCATCATACTTATTGTGGTTTTGGTCAATGCAATGGCATACAATGAGAACGAAGCTAGTGTCACAAAAGGCAAAAAAATTTCTTGTTTATAACTAAGCGTATGCTAAGTTACATTAAAGAAATGATAGATCTGATTCATGGAAGGTAAAGACAAAGAAGTAGAAAGGTTGAAGTGACAGAAGAAGGAGGGCATGATCATTCAAGTAGTATTGGATGCCATAATGTAATGCAAAGGACTCTTATTTATTAATTTATGATTTTATAAAATCATTCGTACTTTATTAAATCAAATATAGCAAACTGTGATGCAAGATTCATATCGTTGTTGCATTCGATCATACTTATCAAGTATATATAATTAAATGATTCAAAATTATCTGAGTTAAGAAATTTCCATGTGTAGCTGTTAATTGAAATTGATTATATAATTTTTATTTTATTCCAGCATCAAATGTTGCCAGTACTGCTCCATTACTCACTAACATAAGAACATTGTCCAAAGCAAATGGATAAGGAAAACAATAAAATTAGGTTTTTATGTAATTGATTTAAATGTTTGAGATACTTTAGTTCTTTTCTGTAAAACAACTTTTGCTTGTCTTTTAAAACATATCACACATAATTATGTTTATTTTCGTAGAACAAGTTATATTAGTTATATTAGAACTTCTCCTCTCTTTTCTCTTATATTTTTCTTTTATTTGTTTATATATTCTACTCCGTACAATTTTTTAAATAAATTTGTCAACTTTAAAGAGTCAGATTAAATAAAATAATTAAAAATATTTTATACAATCAAAATTATACCATCAGTTTAATATATATATATATATATATATATATATATATATATATATATATATATATTATAAAAAATTACGATAATTCAAAATATCAAAAAGTCATGTGATAATGATAATAATGAGATCTAGATCTAATGTTATGTATATTGAAGGTGGTCTTTAATTAAAAAAAATTACAACAATTTAAAGTGACATTATTTTCAAGTTTTAAGAGTCACTTTATATAATGTATTAAATGGCAAGTGCGAACACTCTTTAAATGGGTTGTTAAAAGAAGATGTTGTTGCTGTAGAATTTTATTTTTAAAAGCTACTGGATTAGATTCTGAAAGAGTCAAAAAGAAGCTTGGTTAGTAGAAATGTTTCAATTAAGGTAAGAGAAGTTAATTGTTGCTTCTATTCAATGATTTTGTTGTTTAGAAGTGTGAAACTTATTTTGATTAAAATGTTAAATATATGTATATTGAAGTTAGTATATGGATATTTAAGGACATGATTTCGAATAAATTGAAGTATATATATTGTTAAGTGTAAACTTGGAATTCTAAAACAATATAAAAGATCGACTTTGATGAATTGGAAGCTGCGGGACTATCTTTTCTATTGTTTTCTTATTCTTTTAACTCTTTTACCTTTGGCAGGATATTGCTCAAGTCATATGTTGGTCGCTTAAAGAAGGTTGATGGTAGTGTGCTTGAGTTTTTGATTCTTATATAATCGTGCAACTATGTTAAAAGATACTCAAAGTCATTGTTATAAAATATTAAAAATAAATTTTAAGTTTAAATCAATCTTATAAAACTGACTTATAAGATGAGATTTATACTTATTTATAAATTATTAAAAAATATTTTTTTTAGTCAATGTGAAATCTTCAACATATCTCTTCACATTATACATAAAAGACTAAGAATCGACAATAATTTAGAAAGTTCAAAAAAATCTTGAAATAGAGTTTGTAGTTCGTACTCTCAAGATTTGTTACAGTTCCTCATTTGCCTTCTGCAACTCTTCATATGCTCGTATGTATATACATTACATATGTATATAAATTACATACGAACAAATTACATATAGATTTTATCTGTATTTCAATTATTTTTGTAGTGAATTGTTTTAAAAAAATATTACCTCATTAATTAAAATTACATATCATATCAAACCCTTACTCGTTTAAAAATATTATATCTTACAAAAAAAAATATGTAATCTCATAAAACTTAAGGAGAAAATTCTGTAATCTAGTGTATACAGAAATTTTACTGTAAGAATGTTATGCCTTAAAACTGTGTGAATCCAATGAAACTCTTGCAGTCATGAGTCATATATATAGTGGGCCACATGGTGCGGCTTTAATTTGCACAATCTACCCACCGTCAAACACTTTATTAGTACTTTGTCCTTCACCTGTGTGTGTGATGCTCATTGTCAAATCATAACCCCAACACAAGACTCACCAATGCAAACTTAGTTTTTGTTTATACTTCAAATTTACACATAACATAATCGTACTTTTCTATGAACTGCATATGGAACAAACAATATTTCCTTTATCTTCTAACCTTTTGAAAATATATTACGTGAAAGTGAATGCACTGGTATACGTATATTTTTAGTGAAAAATTTCACGAGACGCACGAACATGAACAAAGTCCTCATAGAGTTTGTACCACTTTTCGTCTTTGGTGCAAACAAGGAATGTGACAAAGTCATTACAAGGGATATTCTAATTTTTACATTTATCTTTCAACAGCCATTACCTCTATGGCTTGCTTTTAGCTTTGAAATTTTCTTTGGAATGCAACTAGGGAAGGACGCTAGAAGTGGAAGAGCTTTTGTTTTTGTGTTGGGCCACAACAAGTCCTTGTGTTCAGTCACACCATCATATTTTCACATCTGGAATAAAATAGCATTTGCCATGCAACTACCACATGTATGGAATTAGAAACAATATTAAAGGGAAGACAGCTACGTACGTCTTTGTTCTCCGATACTAGCTCCATTTTACCCTAATTTTGGTCAATGTCACAATAGACTACTCTACCATCTAAACTACTTTCAACTTCGAATCCCTTGGTTTGATGAGATTTGCAACAAAAATGCAGATATATAAATTACATCATTTTTTTCCTAAATCATGGCATTGGTATAAACTATTCGTTGTAGAAAATAATCACTAATGTAATGGAAGACCTTAACACAAACAAAATAGACATGCCTCTCCTTTAATGATCTATTCCATAACTAAACTTGTGTTAAAACAAAGATTCAAATCCTAGATCACTTGGTTAAGATTATTAATTGTGTGAGCCTATGTTGCTTTAAAATACATTAGCATGCATGTGTTTAGGACTCAAATGACATGTCCCATTTATTTTTCTCATGTTATGCTTAACAAAAGATTGACACTCGAATAAAACTTAACTATTAGCAACATAGGTAATGTCGGATCTTTGCATTCACATTTCAATCATGTTATGTTATCTTATTAAGTTAAAAATTTATTGTTTATGTAATTTTAATTTTATATTTATGGGTTTATTAATTGTTATAGATTATATAACGAACACATATTTTAAAAAGAGTATGAAAAAAGAAGAAGATATTATATAATTTTTTGATAGATGAAAGAGAATGTGAGACAAATAAATGTGACAATTGAATTATATGTATTTGGTTTATTATATAAAGGGGAAAAAAAGAGAAAATGAATGGAAGAAGAGACAAATAATTAAGGGAAGTACAAAAGTAGGGTTCGTTTGTTGAAGTTTCAAAATCAGTGATGGGAGGGGAATTAATGGGAAGAAGAGGAGAGGGGATGAATGAAAGACAAAGAGAGTTGAACGAATGAAATGGGGTGGGTGGCACTTTGTGTGTGGTGGGACCATGGTTGGATAATAGAGTTCAATGCGTGGGTCCATTACCAAGTAGCACATAGGGGGTGTCAGAAACGCTGCCGTTTCTAGCCGAACAACATCTGCGTCAACATAATACCACGTGGACCTTATTCCACATTTGGCACTTCCCTTTAAACAAGTCACGTCGCAATTACCAAGTGGGCTCGCGTTATAACTTGGCGTCTCTTCTCTACGAAACCCCGTCCCTTTCGTTTTTTAAATGTCATATTATTTTACAATGTATCCATACTTATCACCATCTTTTCTAATTATTTATATTAAATTACACAAATAAATCTTTACCAACGTCTTTTATCCAACGAATCCTCTTTTCTTTTCATCATCTCTGCTCACAACTTAAAACATATTACAGGAATAAAATAAACAATGTAGTTGGAAAATTTAATCTTAAATATATATATGTAAAATATTTACTTTAAATATTACAAAATGAAATTATTAAATATTTAAATATATTTGTAGAGTATTTTTGAAACAAATATAACGGAAATATAGTAATAAGAACCGTTGTATATTGTTAATGCAAGAAGTAATAATAATAGTAAGAAAGCTTCTAAATTATCTTGTATCACCCATGCATCCCTTTACTGCTCTAACTACTCATACACATCTCCCCAAGCCCACTGTCCACACATGTCAAGGTCTCTAAACAATGTAAGATAGTAGACAGAAACCCAATTTGCACTCTTATTTGCAAATATAGTGTACCCTAACTGCTCATACATGAATGTCAGAATAGCCGCTCCCCAAGCCCACTGTTCACACATGTCAAGGTCTCTAAACAATGCAAGATAACAGACAGAAACCCAATTTGCACTCTTATTTGTAAATATAGTGAACCCTAACAGATGTAGTAAATAAGCTCTAGCAGCACACTCCCATGACTGGTCAATTTCATAAACCTCCCTCAACCTACCTAGTCTCACTTAGGCACCCTTATTTCTTCTTAACTCTTTATTTGCATTAGTTTGTGATGTTCATAATAATTCCATCAGCATATTCTTGGCAGCATTATAATCCAAAGCATCATATGTTGGGAATTGTCCCACAACAGAAAGATGCAAATAGACGACACATCGTCTAATGTGATCGTCATTTCTCCAACAGGCAGATGGAATGAGTTTGTATCTCGGTGTCATCTCTCAACAAAGGCTGTAATTAAGCCTTTTTCAACAACTTCATAGGCAATCCTGCAAAGAGGTAGCAATCTAGAATTTTCTACAATAGCATAAACTCTTAGGCAAGGAATGTCAAATTTATTAAATTTTCTTCCATGGGAGACCAATCTCAATTCTCCCTGTTTCTATACAAAACAAATAAATACAATTCATATTCCTAATACTCATGTAACTAATTAAATTTAATCCAATAGTTTAATCACCAACACAATACAGAAATTTGTAAATATCTTACCCTTACCATTCCATAGTCTAAACGCAATATAATTCGGGTAACTAACCAAAACAGAACAATCAGAAGGACCACCTGGGAATCCCCCTGCCTCAACAGCTTTATCACGTTTGTCTCCTCGCCTTACAGAGGCTGTCGGTCTCTCTCGACCTCCTCTAGTTCTTGCCATACTTCTGAAACAAAGTAAAGAATATTGAAAATGCACAAACAAAATACTAAAATGCGGGTTACACAACCCGCAACATATTTTCAAAATAAAAATACGTTGTGGGTTGGGTAACCCGCAATGCATTCGTAAATTCAAATACATTGCGGGTTACCCAACCCGCAACATACTTCTTCTCCGACGATAAACCTGCACCACCGGCGTCCTTTGCCACCAAATCCTAAATCATTCACTCTAAATTGAAATTAAACATACAACACACCTTACCTTTACTTCAATTGATGATACAATTGACAATACAGGGTGGATTTGGTGGTGCTTGGTGCGTGTGCTTGTTCACTTCGCAGAGAGAGGAGAAGCTATGGTGGAAGTGCAGCAAATGGTGGACGTGGAACAAGGCAGAAGTGCAGAAAATGATGGACGTGGAAGAAGGCAGAGATAGGAATGCTGGTATGGAGGTGCACACTCGCCGGTGATGGAGATGTGAGATGAGAGGTGCGGCTGAGAGTGAAGAAGGAGGAGGAAGGGTAACCTTGACTTTTAACAAATTTTAAAAGGGTAATTTGATAAAATTGCAATTAGTATGGAGGTGCAAGAAGTCGTCATGAAGGTGAAGGAAGAATCACTCCTCTTGAAAATTAAAACTTAAAAAATCTTTAGTTAGAAAGAAAAAAGGCCCAATACAAACAAATAGACAAAAAAAAATTACAAAACTAAAATTTACACAAAATACAAAAAAGAAAAATATTCTAGCTTAAAGCTTACTCTGTGATCCTTAAGAAGGTCAAATCCATGATATTGTCATACCCTCCTTCTTGAATAAAATTCGATCTCGAATTTAGTTCTTTATTACCTGCAAACAAACATATAAACATGAGTTCTAAACCAAACTCATATCTAAAATAATTCAAAACAAAAAAAAATTTGTTTAAGACAAAAATCTCTTATTATCAATATGCTTAGAAATCTTCTTCCAAGATAGAAAATCCAACCTGAAAAACACATTAAACAATTTCAAAATAAATATTTTATTTATAGGCACACTAGAGAAATATATCCTCGTAAGTAATAAAAATTAAGAAGAATTGTTCCTCGATGTTCATACAATCATTTAAAAAACAAAAGGACAAATAATTAAAAATATATTTATTTATTTCCAAACTTTTTTTTATCTCTTTTTCTTATCCATATTATTTTTGTTATTGTTCCTTAATATACAAGTCTTCTATAAGTAATAAAAGAAAAAGGAGATAAGTTACAAATTTTTTTTTCAATGAAAAGTTACAATCATGATTTAAAGGAGAAGAAAAGTATAAAGTTTTGTAGTCCCCTCTTAAGAATTGTTACAATTAACTAAAAAAGAAGAGGGCAAATCATTAAGAATATAGTTATTTATTTCCAAAAAACTTTTATCTCTTTTTCTTGTCTAGATTATTTTTATCATTACTCTTTAATATGCAAGTTTTATCTAAGCAATACAATGGAGACAAGTTAGGAATGTTTTTCAATGAAAAGTTAGAATCATGATTTAAAGGAGGAGAAAAGTTTAAAGTTTTATGGTCCCTTTGGATAATTCTTTCTCAATCATGTTTGTAAGTGTGTTATGATAAACTTTTCCACTTCTCTTGATTTTTCCTAACAAAATTTTTCTTCTTTCTCTTTTCTTTCTTTCTCCTCCTTTTCTCTCTTTTATCTTTCTTTTTTTTTTCCTCACTTTTCCTCTCTTTCTTTGATTTCTTTGTCTTCTTTTCTCTCTTTTCATTCTCATATTTCCTCTTTATGCTTGTTATAAACCTTCTTTTCAATTCCATTTTCTTTTTTTTATAGGTCTTTTACCTTTTCTCTAAATTCTTTTTCTCTTTGATATCACAATTTACTAGCATATCCTACAAACCTAGAATAACACAAATAACAATATGAAAATCACTACAATTAATAATTAATGGACTAAGTTTTTCAAAATTTCTCTCCCATGCAAAATATGATTTAGGATCAATTTTATATCCAAATGTGGAAATTTGACTTTCTGCTCTTAACATGCCATCCATCTTGGAAAAATTCAAAAATATCTACAAATACAAACAATTAGCACAATTATAAAAAAAAAAAAACAAAATATATGGATCTCACTACTTCCTAAGTGTTTACACTCAATTCACTCATATCACTCTTGAAAAGTTATGCACTCTCACTCAAATCAAATCCTTGTTTAGTTCTTAAGAATAACTCTCAATCAATTCATCAAGATTTTACACTCAAAGTGATAACTGTAACAAATATAAACTCAACTCAAGAGATCAAGAAAATTAAAACTCTAAGACAAAACCAAGGAATTTTAAAGACAAGCTAAAAAGCATAAAATCAAGAAATAGGCTAAACCAAGAGTAAAAAATGACAAAACTAATAATGTGATAAAGAAAAAAAATATTTCAAAACGACATGAGTAATATAAACAAAGTATTTAGAATAACCAATAAAAATATAAAACAAAGTAGGTAGGTTAAACTGGAGAGGTTAATATGTCCGAGATAACCTAGAGAGGTTGGTGTACTTTTTGTAATTAATTTGTTTGATTAGTAAAACCTCTTAAATTGTGTGCTTAAAGGAAAACTGGACGTAGCCCATGTTTTGGGAGTGAAACAGTATAGACTTTATTGTGTTATTTGCCTTGCTTGCATTAGACAATCTAGTCTAGTGAGTTTCGAAAAAGAATCTACATGTTCTATTCAACCTCCTCTTTTTAGAGCTAGTTGTTCTAATAATGTGGTTTGAGAGTGATTCTTTGGTCTATCAAGGTTTTTCATTCCCTTAAGTTGTTTCATGGTTCTTTATATAGGTAGATGGAGGAAATGCATGAAGAGTTGTGAGGATATGAAGTTTAACATATTTCACATTTATGGTGAAGGTAATCACTGAGTGGATAGGCTAGTTAATTTTGGGATTAATAATAAATTGTACTTAAAGTAGTTCAATTCTCTTCCTCTTAATATTATAGTTTAGATTTCTTTTCACAATAGGTATCAATTCTCTTTATTTCCTTTTGTTGAGTTTGTTTTGTATGTTTCCGAGCATAGATTTGGTTTGGTCTCCTATGTTTGTTTTTTCTTCTTATTTTTTATTTTTAATGGTTGTTTCATGTAATGACATATGATTGTTGAACCTTGAATTATTAGTTCAGTTGCGACGTCAATGTTCAAAATAATGTCTAACATGATTTTTATTTATAAAAAATTTTATATTATTTATCATTTCAATTTGATAATATTATTTTTCAAAAATTAGTGTTAGATTAAGAAAACCTAATTTTATATAAATCATGTATATAAAATTTATATTAATTTTAAACTATTTGATACATAGTTTACATCAGGCATTATATATATATATATATATATATATATATATATATATATATATATATATATATATATATATATATATTACAAATATCAAATTGAAGTTAACTATAAGAATAGAGTCAGCTTAACTAGTGTCAACCCAGAATTAGTCTTTTAATAAATAAACATATTTGTGTTAATGTCATATTATTTCCTGCTTAACTAATGCTAACTAAAATAAATATTAAAAATAAATTATGTTAATGTAAGTTTAGTTGATATTAATCTTATTTATTTTTATTCTTTATATTTATTTAAGTTAATGTCGATTATAAGAAATATGATTTTCATATATTAAAAAAAACATATATATATATATATATATATATAAATTATAAAAAGATTTGTTTTTAAATAATTGTAACCGAAAGGTATAATTAAGGGTAGGTTAAATACTCATTAAGGATAGACTAGACTGTCCTCTTTCATTCACAAACATCTCTTTCATCTACATTGATATCCTTTATCTATATTCATCATTTATCTGCACTTATCTCCTTTATCTACATCCATCCTTTTTCATCAAAGGTGAATTCTTTATGTACACCTATTTCCTTTATTCATTATTATTTTTTTTGTCTATTCTTTTGTTTACATATTATTTTTAGTTAAAGATGGAGGTATTGTACAAGAATTTTTTTTTTAAATGATTGTTGTTAGCGTTGACCATACTAATACAAATTAAATTAATATTAAAATAAACTTTATTTAGCGTCAATGTAACTAAAACTTAATGAAAATAAACTTTAAAATAGAAACCATTATCATTAAATTGGTCCATACTAATATGTTCTAATTAAAAATTGATTAAAAATCAATTTAAAAATTAATAATGAATAATCGTCTCTTAAGTCAAGATTATATAGAATTAACCTTTACAAACTAGTAAATTAGCATCTATAATTTTAAGCTCTACTGTATATACATCACAAATTTAACACTATTTAATAATTAAAATCAACTTTGGGTTAAAAGGTCATACTAAATGTTAATTTTGGTGTGTTGCATATTTTATATATATATATATATATATATATATATATATATATATATATATATGTGTGTGTGTTTTTTTATGTAGAAAAAATTAATAATAATTTTAGCCTAAATAATTGACAAGTTTTTCCGTAAATGTTTTAAATTCCAAAATTAGGCTTCTATGTACAAGTGTGGAAGCCAATGAAATGGAAGGCATGCACGCGTGCGGAAAAAACAAATGGAATATACACAAGTTTTTATAACTTGAAAAAATGAATAGGGATGCTTCATTTGTGATTCTGTTTGGTCATGATTAGTGTACCTCATAGGTATTCAAACTTCCGAAAGGACGAAGTGAAAAGTGGAAAACGGGTGATTTGGTGGTAGCTAGAAATTCACAACGCATAAACAAAGTAATGGGTACATAAAAGTTTCAACCACCACACATGAGAAAAAGCAGAGTTTCAACAGCGACTGCATCCATATAATAGCCCTCAGTTGATGCGGCTCCATTATTATGTTCATAACAGCAGACCCTAGTACAAAAGATTCAATTTTACCAATTTTGTCTTCAGATCTTTCGTTGTTACAGCCTCTGATTTGTGCATAAAATCCTGCACCAAGATCAAATATCTTCTACATCACATGTTTCATACTCTCACACAGGTACACATGTCCAGTTCTTCAATTATATCAAACTTGGATATGAATTCTAATCCTTTAATTAATTATTGCAAATTAAGTACTCTGTTGTTTGTTATGTCACAAAGGTAGGTAAGCAGATTAAATTCAAGTACCCTCAAAGTAAGAGTTGAGACTTGAAACTTTATTACCTTGGTCAGAGATCAATTAAAAGATTAAATATACTGGGCCAATCATTTTGGGAATTCTTCTAGGTTAAAAGAGTTAAAATTGTTCAATCTCTGTGATGTAATTACCACAAAAACAAAATGAATGAAGCAATGGAATAAAGTGATTACAATTTTCTCTAAGCTGGTTGAAAGTTGTGACTATAATAAACTATTATGCCACATTTCTTAATGGCTTTTCAAGAATATATTGAAAGAGCCCCACAAATGCATATAGTGCTAACTGATCAAAAGATAAATAAAACCCTTTATTTTTTATTTGTAGATTTCTAATATAAATAAAAAATATTATTCTTGATTTTGGGCAAGTAATTTTTACTAGGGAAAAAATCTATTTTGGAAGAAAAACAAACTCCTCTTCCCACAAAAATGTGTTCATTTGTTTTTGTGATGGATTGGTAAAGAATGGAGGTTTTAAGAGATAACACATGGAAGTTGTAAGTGTATGTCATATGCATGCACTATATTATATGAAGGTCACACTCAACTTCCCTGTAACTGAGAGGAAACAAAGGGTTCAAACCCCAACACATAAATAAATAGTGAGGAAGGAGGAAAAGTGCAACAATAATTAAACCCTACCATGGTCCTCACTCTACCACTACACCTCCAATGAACACTACTAATCTCTAGCCTCTAGATTGGAGTGTATAAGCAGCAAAACTTCAACCTACTTCAACAATCTTACACAAACCATCATCCCAATACATGCTATTTTTTATTCTTAAATATGAACGACAGCTATCCAAGAATTTATAACACTTCACACAGACACTTTAATTATTTATATGTATAAGTATAATTGATTTTATTTTACAAGGGTTAAAGATAAATTAACATAAATATATATAGTTAATAGTATCATAAACTTATTCACCGTCACACTTTATTGATTATATCTAAACATGATTCGCTTCGTTTCATTAACAATTAATAATTTTATGAAAATTATTTAATTATTTACCCTCTCACATAACATTAATCTGGTTTCGACAAGTGAATAACAATGTAATTGATGAAGCTATTAATTGATGGTCAGATATAGTTAACTGCGACATGTAAACACATAATATAAAGGAGGTGGGTTTTCTTTTAACTTCAATCCTATCTCCATTGTCTGTATCAAGCTTGAGAAAACCGGCAAGAACTTTACCATAGTCCTTTTTTATATTTTATTTTCTTATATTTGGATTAATTATAACTCTAATTCTATATATTTACTTTTCAAATAATTATAATAATACAAAACTTTAATTAAGTTTAAAATATCTTATAAATTTAGGTATTTTTGATAATCCTGATTAAATTATTTTGTTCTGTTGGAGGACATTCAAGTTACAAGATATTCAAGAGTAAATAACTGGAGACATGTTTACTTTTTCAAATACTCATAATAATAAGAAGACTTAACTAAATTTTAAGTACCAAAAACATTTAAGTATTCTTAATTTAGTCTTTATTAAAAAATATTTTTTAATAGCCATGAATTACAAGATATTAGAAAAAGAATGACTGAGTTAATGAGTAGGTTGTCGATAAAAAATAATAATTACTATTGGATTCACAATAAAAGTCAAATAAAGAATACTTGGAAAAAAATATATTTTGAGCTCTAAAAAAATATTTTTAATAAAAGTTCAATTAAAAATATAAAAAATTATGAAGTTAATTAATAAACTCAATAAACATCATTCGTAGACGAAAGGTAGGGAATACATGTGATGATCCTAAACCCCAATCCCAAAATTAAGAAAAACCTAAAGTGAAGTTTTGGTTAGCGGGTGAAGGTGGGGCAATGGATCACATTCCAATCCCAACATGTTTCTTACAAATCATAAAAATACCTAAACCCGACTTTGGTCAATATGGGCTTTTCCCGTTAAATTCGAACCACAATCATATCTAGTTTCGAGTTTTGCAACGACCATCGTTCGTATGACTACTTTTGAAAAAAGATAAATGTCAAATATTGTTTCATCTTTCCAATTTCTTGATAACTTGAGTATTTAGGGCTGCACTTGTCACAACTTTTCTAACCAAAACACAGTTTCGATAAACACGTGCATACATCGTAAACATGCATTGTTATAATTAGGGAAGATAGCCGTGGACCCAACCCATGTTTTCGTACTCACGGATGGACTTTTATTTAAAAAAATAAAGTTTGAACTTTACCAACTTATGAGGTCTTTTTTTTTTTTAATATTTATTGAGTGCATGAGTAAAGAAAGGGAAAAGCAGTAAGAAAACACAATTCTAAAAAAGATATCTAGATGTATGATAGGATAAATTATCTTATTTATTTTAAGAAAATATTCTTTTTATTTTGTATCTATTGTACTTGTAGACATTAAGTTAATTTTTAAGTACAAATAGTGTTTGTAATTAAGCTTCATTTGGAGTTCACATTCATGTAATAAATTTAGGCAAGGAAGCTAGGAAGCAAGCCGAATAGATAGCCCAATCAACATAGGCTAATGAAATTGATTCACTCTAGAATTAAGGTATTTGAATTTTTAAAATTTAAATTTTCCTTGTCTTTATGCTTTAGAATTTACCCGGTATAAAGGAAATTAAGATTTACATTTCATTTACTCTTTATTTACGGCAGTTAAATTAACAAAATAATAAAGATAGGAAATAACTTTTAATCTTGAAATAATTTGATTTTTTCTAAAAAAATAATATATTCAAATTAAGTCCTTCCCATATTATGTATGCCAACCAAATTCTGATGAAAGTTTGTTAATAGAGTTAAAATTTGCTTATGTGTCACGTTAAATAACAATTCATATTTAATGTTATTTTTTATGTCCGTTTGTCAGCTCATTTTAGTGTTAGACTTTTATCAACTCTCACCAGATTACTCTAGTATAGTATTCAATTGTCTGGTACAGGTTTTAACAAAATTTGATTATTTATCATAATAAATAATAATGAGTTTTGAATGGTTATTAATTTCATTTACAAATTATTAAGATATTACTCATCATTTATCAACAAGATCATCCTGTCAATCACATGTACTTTATGCAAATTAGAGATTTATCAACGAAAAAAAAAACTAAAAGTAAATGTGTCACACTGTAAGTGAAATAAAAGGTGTTAGAAAGAATAGAATATGCAAAACAAGTTATATATTACAAGTTGTATGAGATTGTTTAATAGTTTTAGAAAATGTTCACACGTGTTTATAAAATTGTCAAGGGAAAATTGTCAAGGGTTTATATACATGCAACAAAAATAACAACAGTGATCATTTTTGTTTTTATACTTATTTACTCTAATTTAGGTTATAATTAGCTATCCTTCACCAACCGTAAATGATTCTATTAATAAATTAATAATTACAAATATTCTCTCTGTTACTACTAACTTATATCCAATACAAAATAAAAAATTTGTAAACTATCCTTTTATCTCCTTCTAAGATAAAACATGTCTATGCAATATCACTCCTAGTTAAGCAAATAATACCATTCTTAATCAAGTTCACAATACTACTTCTAAAAAACTTTGAAAGATTTATAAGGATACTTTTAGAAATAAGATATGAAATATAGACAGTCTTAGTTTTAGATATTAGATATCAATACAAGTGGAGAATTTATAAATAACGGTCACTCTTAGACATTAGTGGATGATCTATAAACTAATACTTATAAGCTTTTAATATTTTATTCATGCATTGTTTTGCATAAGTTGCATATGTTACATTCTCTTCAAATATTAGTCATTATTACATGTCATAACTTCTATTTATAGATATCCTAAAAAAATATCATTATAGATTACATGTTATTAAATATCCTAAAAAAATATCATTATAGATTACATGTTATTTTATCTTTGTGTCAACACTTTTTAAAACAATCTTGAATTTATGTTGATAAACTTTCTTGGTTGTATTCTAACTATTATGTGAAGGACAACTTTATAGATATAATTTCTTTCTATAATAGTGATAACACTATATTGAGTATACAAACTCTTATAGTTGGACCGATGTGTCAAAATCATCCTTAGGATGAACGAGTCAACTCTTATGACTTGTAAATATTATTGCAATTCAAATTGTATGTTATGATAAACTTCACCTATTTTTCTTGTACATGCATCTTGCTTTCACATGCTTTGCTTTGTTTACTCTTTCAGAAATATCTATTATTATTTTTAGAAATATCTATTATTATTTTTACCTTGCATGTGAACTTTGTCTACTTTTTTCTGAACATGTGTCTTGTCTTTAAGTGTTTTACTTCTTATACTCTTCAAGTAGAATCTATTCTTTATATAGACTTTGGTATGTCTTGCATTTCTATTAGACTTCTTATTATTTAACACTTCGATAGAATTTCTTCAAGTTTAAGTCTTATAGACTTATTTAACTTGTTTCACACCATGTAACTTTATTAAACACACAAAAATATAAGATTATTTGTTATCATCAAAATCATGGATGTTCATAGCAAGACTCTCAAAATTAAACTTGTGTGTAATCTTATGAAATCCCCTTTATGCCTCAACAATGCCCCCTTTATGGTCATGGTCTTTGGCTTTTCTAACAACCTTAGCTTGAGTTTCATTATTGGCTTTTATCTTTGCTTTAGACTCAAATTGAGTCTTCTTTGTTTCTTTAGCTTTTTCCTTGAGGCATTTAACTTTTAAGCAAGTGTGTAGCTTGATTTTCTGTTTGAAAACCTCACTTAAGTACTCATTAGAACTGACACTAGGTTGCACCACATGCATTGCTTCAAAATGGACACAAAAGGGTTTTAGAAAAGGTGGAAGATGAGAGTGATAAATCCTAGCCCATGTTATTGAAAGTTTAATGATAATGTATGGTGGAAGGTGAAGATATATTGATAAAGGTTGGAAGGTTTCACTACAAAGTGTAGGGCTTAGCCAATAAATTACTTTATGTGCCTCAAATAGGGAGTAAACATGTACGTTTGAGGTTCTGGGCTAAGGTTAAGAAGGGGAAAGCTTTTGGCTTGGGAAGAAGATCAAGGTTTAAACGTGGTATGTTGAGGTATTTTATGGTGATTTGTTATTCTTCTTCGAAAGGTAAGGATCACAAGAACATGTTGGTTGGTAAGAAATGTATGTTGTTGAGTCTATAGGAGTTTATGGATGATAGAGTGTTTATAACACTCATCTTTGTCATTAAGGACTTAGACGAGTTTAATTGTGGGTGTTGGCGGATTGATATGTACAATTAAAGTTTGAGGTAGTCAAGAAGATGTTTCAGTTGGTGGTGATAGAGGTGTTTCACTTACTTGAACATGTGGAGACTACCTTTGCTTCTTACAAGAGAGAATCTTCAATCAAATATCCATAGATATTGATGGGATATGATGTTCTTTACTCTAGCTTCTACCTGTGTTTCTTGTTCATATACCTCAGTTTTCACTTTGTTAGTTACAATAAAATTAAACAATTGATTATGCAAATTGTTTCATTCTATTTTTCCAGTTCGAGAAATTTTTCCCACAAAACAAAGGTGGTCTTATTTCAGCCTCCTCAAAAAGGGAAAAAGGATTTATCAAAGTCATTCAAAACAAATTCATACTAGTTTAGATCCTCTTGATCCTACTTTAATCTCAACAATTCAACTTGAGAATTGTTAGTTTCACTAACTTTCTCAAAAATTATACAACAATCAAATCTTGAACCCTTCATGAGAATATACAACACACTTTGTATTAAAAGGATATATAGCTCTATCAACTCTCACACCCTTAGAGGATCTATAGCTTTATCAACTCTTCATTATAAAGATTACAAACCTAGATAACCAATCTAAAAACAATAACAAATTAGAAATCAGAAAATGTAATTTTGTATCCTCTCATACCTCAACAAATGAAAGAGCATCAATTGAAAATGAAAAAAGAGTTTGAAGAAGAAAAGAGAGAAAAAGAAAAAAAAAATAGAAGAAGTTAGAAAAGAATGAGAGTTAAGTAAACAAACCTCTAGTGAAGTAGATAAGAAGAAACTTTTAAAATACTTGTACAATTTTGAAGTCTTCTTCCTTAAAAGATAATGACTTTATCTTTTTTTCTAAAAAATCTAAAAAAAACACTTTGTTTTGTTGTCGCATAACACAAAGCAATTTCTAAAACAAAGTGAAAATATCTTTTCAAAACAATGATCCTTAGTTTTTCATATAATAACTTTTGCAAGAAAAATAAAGGCTATTGTTTCTTTACCTTTTCTTTTAGAAACATTTTTCTTAGTTTTCTTTAATAAAGAAATTTATTCCCCTTTTGTTTGTTGTTTACTGTAGATTGGTATTTAATCTTAGAGAAAGATAATAAATCCATCAACAGATGTTGTTATCTTTAAACATCATTCAAATTTGAGGACAGATTCTTCTTAAGAGGGAGGGTATGAAAATCATCCAATCACAAAACTTTTGATTAAGAGGATAAAAGAAGATCAAACATCAAGAAAGAGGACTCTACATTTGAATAGTAGAACACTAGGATTTTATTCTCTCTTCTTAGTCTTGTACAAATTGTATAGGTTTACATTCTTCTTTGTATTTTGTAGGATTATCTCGAGATATAAGAGACTCCTTTGGGCTTCAATTGGGCCTTAATGTAGGATTGAAGATGCATTCTTCTTGCACCTCCATGATATCTTCCTGCACCTCCACAACAGATCTGATGTTACGAAATTTCTCTTACGTAAAAAATTTATTAAACCCACTACCCTTCACCTCATGCGCCATTTTCTTACACTGCTTCATCTTGCACCGTTTCTTCCTCAATCAGCCTCCCTCTCTAGATTAAGAATCACTTTTTAATTAAGAATAATCACTCTTTAACAAGACATGGATGCATTTTTGCTATGTCTCTTCCTTGAAATGTACATCAAAATTAGTTTATGGTATGCACATTTTTGTCTTCCAGATTGGTTGAATTTGCAATAATGAATGACTTCTAGAATACCGTATTGTACAATCCGGAAGGTAATTTCTATTCCGGATTGTAGGATCTGTAACATATGTTTGTATTTCGGAATGATTCAATCCAGAACACAAAAATATATTACAGATACTACAATTTGAAAGTTAATCGGGAATAGAAATTACCTTTCGGATTGTACAATTCAATATTATAAATTTCTATTTTAGATTGAATCCCCATACCACAATTTGAAAGCCATTCATTATTCTATATTTTACCAATCTGGAAGTCAAAAGTTTAAACCAAACACATATCAGATTGTACAATCCTGATATCTATTGAATTGTTCAATCCGGAAGCCAAAAAACCAAATCATAAAAACGTACCTCAACCCTCTCCATATCCACTCAAATCACCTCCACCAACCTCCAACCACCACGACCACCCAAGAAGTGACCAGCCACCACAAGTGACCACCCCACAATTCAGTAGCCACAATATTCAACACACACAAAATGAATCATCATTGCTAGTATCCTTACTCACCAAACTTTTATTTTTAAGAAGACTATTTTAGTCTTTTTACCAAGGATAATTACAACAAATTATGGAAGTGCAGGAAGAATGCCTCGGGATTGAAAAAGAGCCAAAAGCCCTATAAAGATATAGGTATTTTTCGACCAAGGTATAGAAGAAAAAGACTTTAAGTATGGAAGTCTCACATCACTCGAGAGAGGCAAAAAATAGGTCAATTTTGGGCCCTAAATGTAGGGCCTTTGCAGCCTTTGGTTGTCATATTTCAGCCTTCTTAATTCCACATCCTTTATGTCATTAGGTGGAAAGAGATTAGACATCTATAAATAAAATCACACGCCTTTTGTAAAATTTACCTTTGATTGAATGAGAATTGGATGGCTTAAATATTTTCTTCTTGTTCTCTTAGGTCATAACATGGGAGAAATATTCTCTTAATTCTTCTTGAATGATCATTCATTGAAAGAGGAAATTTTGAGTTTCTTCCCGAAATTTGGAGAGTTGAAATTTTTCTTTCTTCCACTACCTGGTTTAGAAGATGTTTCCATTACTATGTTTTGACTACCTCCGAAAGGAAAACCTTTCCATTCTCAAATGCAACCAAACTTAACATATTTTTAAGTTTTTCTTTTTCAATATAGTCTCTTAGATTCTCATGATACTTCTTCATAAACATATCTAGACACTCATTCCTTATGAAATAAGGAAGTTGTATTCGGAAGTGGAAGTAAAAAGAATGAGTGATAGGTTAAAACTATATACAACCTCAAAAGAAAAAATATTAGTAGTCTTGTGGATTACTCAATTATAAGAAAATAATGTGTGAGAAATATATTTTTATGATTATCCTCAACAAAGTGGATAGAGACATATTCACTGCCTCAATCCTTCCATCTATTTGAGGGTGACATGTGGTAAAGAACAATAGTTTAATTCAAAGTCTTTCCCAAAATTTTTTCCAAAAATGACTTAAAAACTTAACATTTATATCAAATACTATAGTCTTAGGTAGACCATGAAATATGACAACTTCTTCAAAGAAGAGTCTTGAGACAAAGGTAGCATAATTTACTTTGTGGCATGGTATGAATGAGATGAGTCATTTTATTAAAATGATCCACTACCACAAAGATAGAATCAAACCCCTTTAGGTTCTTGAGAAACCAAGCACAAAATATATACTATTGTCAATCCAATACGTGCTAGCTATAGGAAGGGGTGTGTAGAGTTCATATGGCATCACCTTAAACTTATCTTGAAGACAAGCTATGCATTTAGAGCAAAACCTTTGAACATCTACTCCCATGTGTAGCCAATAAAAATTATTTTTCAAGAAAGCAAGATTCATATCAACTCCAAAATGGCCCATGATACCTCCTTCGTGACTTTCTTTTACAAGAAGTTTCCTGATGGATCCTAGGGTATACAAAGTTTTCTCATTATATAAAGATACCCCTCAAAAATGTAGAACCCATCTAGAGGCTTCTTGAAAAAACTTAGATAAGTGGATTGAAAGTTTGTCATGATCATACAACTCATTATGATATCAAATTGTATAATATGAAAGCTCAAAAAAATGAGTAATGTGTGTCTTCTAGATAAAGCATATACAACTACTTTACTTTTCCTTCTTGTAAATAACATAATCGAACCGTTCCAAACTTTCTACCCACTTAGCATATCTTTTATTTAACTTACCCTTTATTTAACTTACCTTGCCTTCAAAGATATAAAAGTGACTCATGATCAATGTATATGATAAAGTTTTTAGTCACTACGCAGTGCTCCTATGTTTAGAGGGCTCTTACGAGAGCATAAAACTCTTTATCACAGGTGGAATAGTTCAAGATGGGTCCATGCAATTTTTCACTAAAGTAAGCAATGGGATTACCATCTTGATATAAACACAAAACCCCCAAATGCATAACACTCCTACTTAAAAGTTTGAGAAAAGTTTAGAAGAGCTATAATGGAAGCATGGGTTAACTTATCCTTTAAATCTTCAAAAGGTTTTTCTAATTTTTCACGCCATATGAAAGGCGCATCTTTTGTAACAAATTCATTAAGAGGAGAACCAAGAGTGGATTAGTCTCCTACAAATCTTATATAAAAGCTAACTACCTTGTGAAACCTTCAGCCTTCTCTTAAAACTGAGTTTTAAGGGTGAGTCATTCTTGGATAGCATGTATTTTCTCATGGTCTACATAAACACTATCTTTTCCAAATTTGAATGTAAGAAAGACCACATTTTCCTTACAAAAGGTACATTTATCCAAGTTGGCAAAGCAATTGTGTTTTTAAGATGACCTATATGCTCATCTAGACTTCTACTAAATTAAGATGTCATTAAAGTAGAAAACAACCAACTTGCTTATACAATCCCTAAGCACATGATTCCTCAATCTCATGAAAGTATTAGAAGCATTGGTTAAGTTAAAAGGTATGACTGACCATTCATATGATCTAACTGATATCAAAATTAGTTTTTCATTCATCTCCTTCTTTAATTCTTATTTGATGGTAATCACTCTTAAGACCAATTTTAGAAAATATGTTAGCTCCTTATAACTCATCCAACATATAATCTAACTTAGCTATTGAATGTTTATACTTTACAGTGATATTGATGGCACTACAATATATACATATTTCCATGACCCAATTTTCTTAGGGACTAATAATTTAAGAACAACACAGGGACTGAGACTTTTCTTTGACAAGTCATTTACTTAATTTTATATCTCTTTAGTATCTTGAGGGTTAGTCTTATAAATTAGTCTATTGAAAAGACTTGTTGGAGAAGCTAAGTCTATTGAATGTTTTATTACTTTTAGAAGTGGAAGTCCAGGAGACACAAATATATTTGTTAGTTATTACAAGTAAAAATATCATATCTATTAAATATAATGACAAGAATAAATTTTTATTTTAAAAATAAAGATGAAGATAATACCTAATCAAACTCATCAATCAATACCATTTTAATATATTTTAGTATTACAATTATGGATAAGTTTGACAAGAAGAAAAGAAATATCTAAAAATTTGAATGAAAAAAAAAATAAATAGAAATAAAATAAAAGTAAAAGTTTTGGTTCAATAGAAATAGAAAATAAAGAAATTGAAAAAGATTAAAAAGACGTTATTCTTTACACTTAGATAATCTATTATCCACACTCTTAACCGGTTATTTTTATTGTGATAGTAATTTAGTGTTCATTTACATTCAAACAATTTATTATCCACACTAAATCGATTATTCTTTTGTTAAAATTGCGATTTAGTGTTCGTCTCTTCAAATTGTTAGGAGCAAATAAAAAGGGCGTAGAGACGCTATTTTTATTTATTTATCCCATCATTTTCTCTTTACTAAAATACTACAATTTTGTTACAATGATGGGTATAAGATGAATGAAAAACTGAAACAAAATAGATATATTTTAGTAAAGATGTAATAGCAAGACAAATTTTCCCATAACAAAATGGGATCCAGTTGTTGGAATAGTTATAGTCTTGAATATTCATTTCTCTCCATTCAAAATTATTCAAATCAATAAACTTTCAAAAATATATTTCATTTAATATTTCACCCATTTTTTCTTTTCTACTTATTTTATTCTCATGCTTTATATTTTTTTCTTCGACGCTATCAAGGTGTTATTCCTCGTTTCCTCACTTCTCGCCCTTTCACTAGCATCATTCCAAGCCTACACAAATTTACAACAATTCAAATATATGGTAGAAGTGAACTCGTTTATCGGAATAACATTTATTGTATAAAAAAATATTTAAACATTTAAAATACAAATGTCGAATATTCGCCAACCAATGTCCGTGTTAAATTTCAATAAATAAAGCTATACTATTCGAATTCATAAAAATCCCTACCCATTGGATGCTTGTGGACTAAATGCCCCTATAATATCAAACGCTGATTGCAGCTATATTTTCTTGAATGGCTCCCCCACCTAAGGATTCGCTATTTCACCCTGATTCATTGGTGTCATTTTTGTACTGTACAGTTTAATGGCATAATTGAGCGACAACACTTGCAATTTTACACCCAACTAAATTAAAATAAGAGGCATGTTACATGCAAGCGTTTGGCTACACAGAAGAAAATTATACTGCAAAGAATATAATCGCGCAGGACCTTCAACCAGCTGTCCAGGATGATATATTACTAGAATTCCAACGCCTTCCATTGAACTGCTTTCGAAGATGCATAGAAGATTTTACCACATTGTCTCTCTGCAAGTCCATGAGTATAGGCACCAACTAAAGGCCTACATGAACTTTAAATGTGCACAATTATAGATTTTAGAAATCTGAAATAACAACAATAACAGTGTAGCTATAAATAGAGGAATACACACCTCAATATTTGATTCAAAGGTGTCAATATTCGTTATTTTATCGACATATATATTTCAATAAATGGATACATATTATTTCGGCTTACAAAATATATTTTTTCAGCTTTGAGAACAAGGAAACAGAAAAAGGGTACAGAAAAGTGTGTAGGAAAAAGAAGACAGAAAGCTCAAAAGTCAACCTGAGAAGGGGCACTGCACCAATAGTCTGCATTAAGCAAAATACTCTAGGTTGAAGAATCCTTCTGCTTTGAAAAATATAACAATGAAAAAAAAACGTTAGGTGTTTGCATAGAGCAGATTCTATGGCATTTAGGTCAACAAAGTCAACAAAGTAGATATCACGTTAGTGATATTATTTACTTATTGTATACATGTATGAACTGTGATGTGCGAGAATTATAAGCATACTCCAAAACCGATTGAAATTTTGACTAGCAAAGGGATATTGCATAACTTTCCACCATAAAAATTTGGTTTATTTACCAACATTGACCACCTTCCACTTCTAGAACTGAAATTTAAGCTTATCTTAACCTCAATAAATCTACTTGCAACATTCCCTTCAGATCTAAATATCTCGAATATAATCTAGAAGAGACTCTGATGACAAGTGACACAAAACCCAACAAACTTAACTAAGATAAAATCTAAATGGTTAAAAAAGTATAATTTAAATCTAACTTATCATCACAAAGTCAATTTGTAAAATAAGATTTGTACCAACTTATGTATAGACAATGTGGGTTTCTCAATAGTTGTCTTTCATCCAAAACACGGGTCTATCAAGATTGCTAATACATTGCTACATCTACTTCTGTCTATATAAGTTTGCCATTCTTCATTAAACATCAGAAGAGATTAGGTAGGACTCAGCGATTTGTGATCTTTGGAGAATATTATGTCCGGCAAAACTAATCGTTTGTTATGGGATGCTTGTAAATTGTAATTTAGTTTAATTTATTACTCTTTCACTGTCGTCATGATTAATTCATGTTATGTTTTCAGTAACATTCATATAATTAAGCAAATCTGCAATCACAATATGGGCCACAAGGCATATAGCATATTACACTAGTGGCCTCAATTGTGGCAAAAAGCAACGTACTTAATAAAGACACTGCATCATATCACAAACCTAGCTCGTTCGTAATTGTGATTAAAGTTGTATATCAAAAGTATGATTTGAACCACAATTAGTAAACTGTAACCAACCTTTGACTGTAATATCTTTCTACTGTCACTGAAGTACTGATTTGGATGGTTAATCCCCGCATCACACGGCACGCCATGAAGAGCTTCAAATGTCAAGGTGCAAGCCAACTACATAAATGTCATCCACATAATCAGATATCAAATCAAATGGTTGAAATGGACTACTGAAGTTCAGCGGGTTGTGCTTAGGCCTACCTGATAATGTCTATTTCTCGCTTTGTCTATCACATCTTCCTTTGCTCGACTGTTTACCCCCATTCGGCCCAGAGCAGCTCTCAGATTCTCCTCGCTATTAAATTCAAACGACATCAATTAAATATTAGGTCACGTCCAAACAAAAATAAAATACTTTTAAGGAGACTGAACGGAATAAACATTTCCAATGATAACTAAAACCTAGTAAACTATAACCCCTTCAACTTTATTTGATGTGCAGCTTACTCCCTGGTGCAATCTACCAGGTTCCCGTCATAATTCATTAAAAGATCATTGTTTTCAAAAGGAAAAACTTGTACTAAGTTAGAGTATTAATTTTATTAAAACATTTATTTGACAGCGGATCACAAAAACTAAACCATCCTATGAACACAAATATTAAGAGTGACCTGAAATGTCGATAGGGGCAACCATGATGATCTCCCGTTCCAGGAGTCGATGAGATAATCTTTGGACAAGAATAGGGAGTATAATCCTGCAGCATCACAAAAATATTACTAGTTGAAACAAATGCAAGCTAACACCACAATGAAAATGGGTGCGTAAAATCTAGTCTAAAATTGGAAAATGGCAATAAAAAAAAAAGGTCATCACCACCTATATATTTGAAATATCTCAAAAATCAGTAGAAAGTTCAAAACTTACAGTTCTCTTCCCTTCCTTTCCATAATTATGACGTATGCTGTATGCGTATTGTTTCTCAAACTTCTCCAAACCAACCTACAATAGGATCTTACATTTGATTAGTTGCTAATGTAATTTAATGAAAAGGAAACAGCTTAGGAAATACCTATTCAAAGTCTATATACCTAGATGTTTACAGAGATATGGAATAAATTGAATGCAGGTATACAAATTCGAAATGATTCAAAAGTGTTATGAAATAATGTGTAAAAATTAGCAAACTCTAAATCTGTTGTCATTCTAATTGCCATTCATGTAACTGAAAAAGGTAAGTTCACATTTAATTTCAAAGTCTGAAGGAATTATCAGATTTTACTTTCCTAATAGATAACCTACAAGAATTGTACATACCTTTTTAGAGAACTCTGCCCTCCAAAACGCAAGTGCATCATCCAGATTCAAGCCAACACCCTACTTATGGAGAAAGAACAGATCAGAGAACAAAGAAGACAAATCAGAAAAAACAGATAAGCATTAATCAAGAAGTAAATGGATTACGATATCTAAATGATTTTCTACATTAGTCAAGCATATTCCCATCAAATATCAGAATGAACATGAATCAAAGTGTATTACTTCTGGCAATGCTACAAATAAGCACAAATTTTTTGAACCAATCATAATCATGCAACCATAACCTGTGTTCTTCAAAGCAGAGAATTGTCCCAAATTTCCCAATTGAAACGAGTCAAAGTGTGGAAAACTGACAAAAATTCTCAGGCTCGATACCATATAAAAGCATAAAATTCAATTTCAGCAAGAGGTGCTGGTCATTGTTCCACTTGTATATGTAGCTAATTAACTTGAAACTCGAGAAAGTAACTTAAACTGTCAAGATAGTTCCTGCCAATCATTTTCCTTTCCCCAACCCATGTGTAAAGAAACACGTGAAGGGTGAAGCCTCATTTAACACCTCAAACTTATAATCATCTAGACTACATAGAGTATTTTGTTTTATTATGCTCATGGTAGACAAAAGAAACCTTGAGAAAGAGGCCTAGTTGCATCCTCCCTCCATGCTTTAAATGATGATCCTCTCTCAGCTGCATAGTGGTATAAATCAGGACATGTGAGATACAACCGAAAAACAATATAAGGACTCAGCTCAGTACGAAAGAGATAAGAGCAAGAAACTGCATATTAATCAAGAGGGAAGAAACACATGAGCGTAATTTATTTCAATATCTAACCTTATCAAATAGGTGACGCATGCATAAAGGAAATGAGCTCTTGGCAACTTGATCAATGTCCTTTAGTGATATATCAGCATATTCTCTTGACTGCAAAGGTTTCAACCACAGTGAACTTGTCAATCCACCATCACGTAAATACCAAACAACAGAAACTATTGAACAAATATACCGCTTGAATTACCTGAGAATAGTCAGGACCCAGATAACTTGAGCACAGGGCTTCCACAATCTACAGTTACATAGAAAGCTAGTCAAGTTTTATGACAAAGAAAGGATCAGTTGATATACTAAAACCACAATCACACTTACAGGAGTCAACCTATGTTTCTCTTGTTCTCTAATTGAAGATGTCCATTTTCTACAACAATCACATGAAAACTTTAAGAAACTTAAATCCCATCATGCATTTATAGGAAGAAAATTGAGAATACAAGAGAAAAATTATTGAAACGCAAATGGCCAATGAAACCTGTTTGTAAGGATGAGTGTCTTTGATAACTGACTGCGGAATAGTGTGGCTACAAGTGAAACAATCTAGGAAGGAAGCAAAATTTAAACATAAATATGATTTAATACTACCAATACTATGATCAAAGCACGAACTAATAAGTAATTACGCTAGTCAACCTGATTCATTGCAACATATGCATATCCTTGACTAATTAATACTTTCCGCCCAGCCACAAGCTCTGGAACTTCTTCAAACGGTACCTATAATGGAATGAACGGAAAGATATACAAAATGTTGTAACCCAAAAACTAATGAAGAATGCTAGCAGTCAAAATGTGTGGGTTCTTACTCTGTTAGAAAGTTAGTAGCAAAGTTAGTTGACACAAATATATGATGCAACATGAAAGTCAGACGCATAAGAATGACCACTTTATAAAATTGCCACACATGCATTTTTAAAGAGGTTTCTCCAACAAGATTAATCAATCTTATTTGTAGATATGACAGATACAATCAAAGACACGTGTTTATGTTCTCAGTGCCAAAAACTGAGTTGAAACAAGATATACTCTCATATTCCACTCACACAAACAAGCTTCTGAGCATTACAAAAACAAGCTTCAAGAAAACAACCACTCCATGAGAAAAACTATTAGTAGCAAAAATTGTAACTCTTTCAGCATGAAGGGTCTAAAATGTCAATGTAAACAAGTTCTGAATGGGTTATTTGATGTCAATAATTACTGTACCTACGTACAAAAAAGGAACAGGAGTTTGTTTTCAAAGACTGATCCAAGCTACAATGGGAAAGAAAGGGAAAAGTATCTTGAACTTTCAAAGAATAATGAAGTGACTTTGAGTAGTCAAAATAGCAAGGTCTATTTTTCTCAAAATCTTCACTAACCGAATCATCCCAAAAGAACTCAATTTGAGGTGCTGAGAGAAGATCTCTCTATGTTTCTCACTCCCTCACTCACAAAGAAACAAGCTTTCAAAATAAAGAGACAAGGATAACTAATCACTATTTCCTAAAAAATTGATAGATTAAAATATTTTGAACAAGTAAACTGCTTTCTTTCTCCTTTATGTGAGCAAGCAGGAATCAGTAGAATTCAATAGTTTTATTAAGAGAAACTATTTTCTACAGAGAAGGATAAGAAATATTTAAAACAGTCACCGAGTTAATATTAGATCAGAACTGCATGTCACCCTGTGCATGGATATCTTCATTTGCAAGACATAAGTAGGAAATACAAGATATAACACATACCTTGTAGAAGATAGCATCAGCTGCAAAAAGAAAGGAAACGGGCAAAGCAACACATAAGCTCAGTAGACTTGAAAAAGTAATAAAATAACGAAATAAAACTTGAAGAGGAAAAAAAGGGCAATAAAATCAAAAATGTGTCAATTTTTTTCTTTTTCTTGCAGAACAGAAGTGCAAATACACCACTTAAAAGATCCTAGATATCTCCTTTCAGAAATTATCCCATACAAAGGCTAGCTCAGTAATGGATTTACATGCTAAAGAAATCTTAAAATAGGAAGGAAAAATATGCCCTAGATCTTAGGAAAAAATATTCCTATTTATTTAACAAATCATATCTACCAACATGGTAAACGACAATTGACAAGAGTAAGCAATATGCTCCTACCAGCGCGCTGACCCATAGAGCGTGCAACTTGTCCTAATTTCTCCTTTATGCTCTGAAAGTAATAAAAACAAGTTTTTATAAGGTACTAAGATGTTTTTGTGCCTCAGAACTAAAATAGTTTTTGCATAAATCAACTTCACAGTAAAATTTAAAATCAAGAGTCAAGAGAAAACCAATAAAACTAATGGCATGTAACTACCTCAAATTCCACATTGCTAACGGCCCTGTAAGGAAGGTCAAATTCTTCCATGACTGCCCTCTGTGCACTCATAAGCATAGTATATGATGAAGAAGTACTTAACTTGAAATTCAAGAGCAATATAGAATAGGAAGATTTTACCTGAGCTTCAGGATTCAGACGAAAACGGTGGCGGAAGAGTGCAGATTCCATGGAAAGAAACCATTTCCTTAAGTCCTCCCTGGGAATACATGCATGCAATTAGGAATTTCAGGACCGGTGGAACAATTTAAAAATTAAAAAGGATTTCTTATGGCATCTTTTAAAAGATTTATGTTCCTTGCCTTTATATGGGCAAAGCATACACAGATATAAAATATGGTCAATACATGTAATTGAAGCCAATGGTCTTAAACTATCGTCATTACCAATTTATTCAATTTGTAGTAACCTTCCGTTTATTTTTACAAGGTAAAAATTGAGAACTCTTTTCCATGGCAAAATAGAAATGCACAAAAAAAGAAGAGCTCTTACGTTCTGCAATACACAAGACGAAGAACAAAGTGAGATATAATATCCTTGTTCAGATCGTCAGATGCGTGTTGGTGTCTCATATTCACTTTCAACAGGTCCTTTACCTGTACAAGAGGTGGTTCACGGGGCAACAGTCAACCACACAGCATTACTTTTTTTTGTCAAGCATAAGAGAGAGCCGACAAATCAAAATTGTCAAATACAGAATTTTATTTACCAAATTATCCATTTCTTCTGGTTTTTTCCCCCGCGACATACCATCAGAAATCCCCTTGAGAACTGCAACAAGAAATATATCCATCAAAACAGAACGACAAAACTTGCAAAATGTCCGCCACAACGCAAGTTGAACAACAAACATACACACGATTCCGATTCTAATTCAACATGTTAAAAAAAAACACACGAATCGCTTGTACATTTCGGATTTCGACTTCAACAATATACTCATTTCTTAAATCAATAATCATATGCATATATTGAGCAGAGGACAGAGTTATAAGCAGAGTAGATAATCGAAACCCTAGACACGAACAGAGAGGGAATTTGAAGCAGATCTAACAATTTGGAAGAATCTGAAGACGACAAAAGCAGAGATGAAGAAACTAGACCTCGGAGGCGATCGATGGCGAAGGACTCGAACTCCTCGAGCCTAACTTCGAGTGTGGGAGCAGAGCGATAGAGGGGGATGGTGGGAACAGAAACGGCGTCGTTGGAGGAAGACAAGAAGTTCCTGCGACTCTGAGGATGAAAGATTTCCATGACTTTCTTCCTTCTCTATACGAAAATCCTAATCGGCGATAGTGTGAAGTGAGAGTTGGAGTTGTTTCTAAGGTTCTGAATCCGCGCCAAATAATTTGGCCCTTTGGTACAAAATGGCGGGAAACGGCTTTCCTTCTTAGGAACGGTAAGGTAATTTACTGATTTTAATTTAAAATTGTAAGGTAGTTGCGTTATATTGACGATAATAATAAAAAAAAATTTGTTTCGATATTTTTATTTAAAATATTAAAATAATTACTTTGAATAAAATGTTTTCTTTTTTTTATTTTTAACTATTACCAACAATTTTTATATATCTATTAATTCAAGTCAAATATCTCTGTAGGAATTCACCTTGTCTAATA
>Ga0209700_101070_pt1 | contig 55295 bp, 18 predicted proteins | sample SiratroredBW_FD_187528 | JGI IMG/M metagenome (GOLD analysis project Ga0209700, IMG submission 187528) | Root nodule microbial communities of legume samples collected from California, USA - Siratro red BW (SPAdes) (version 2) | ecosystem: Host-associated > Plants > Roots > Nodule | place: USA...
GCTGGTACATGTGATGTTTTTTTTTTTTCACATTAATCGTGTATAATCAACGTGTGATTCGATCATATAAAAATAGTTAAGTAATATATTAACCAAAACTACACGTACAAAAATACCAAAAGCCTAGAGGGAATAATTAATTAACACTCCAATTAGTCGAAATTAGTCGAAATAGTTGTATAATCTTTTCTGTAGCCTCTCTCTGTGCCTAATGTGAGACACCAATTCCTTAAAATACGCAATCAAGAAGCTGATTCTGAAAGAAATAGATTTGAGGTTTTGACGAGATCTTTAATGGACAAAGGTATTTGTCAACCATTTTATAGAGTGTTGATTTAAGATTATCTCTACATCATGTTGAAGAGCAAGGCACAGTGACGAAAGTGATGGCCTTCTTCAACAACTACACTCACAATTCCACGTTGCATTGGCGACTAAGTCAGAAGTTTACCTTTACAACACTATCTATCAAGTTTTCAATGCTGATACACTCTTCTTATATTATAATCCACATGTTGCTTCTCTTTAATCCTAACATTTGTTGCAAGTTGTTACAAACATTTTGCATTTCACCTGTTGTGTTCTTCCAGCAAGAGCTTATGATCTCTTTCCCGTCCTAAGGTAAAACCATCAAACCATTATGGTTTCATAGCTGCTGCATGTGCATCACATTTTGCACTTAGATTATGCATATATATATATGGGCTTATTTTTTAAAAGGGTGTCAAATAAATTCTAGTTTAGTTTGTTATATAGTTGGTGAGCTTTTATAAACTGAAGAATTAGAAGAGTAAAAGGGATCCATGAATGTCTCTAACTGGTTTTGTTGCTACCAGGGCAAGAAAAACACTTTGCTGAGTTCAGGAGAAATACATAATATATTTTGGTAGTTTCAGTGGGATGTATCTTTCAAAGGGTTGTAAGTGTGAAGAAGTTGTTCTGCTGTGCTTGTGTTTCTACTGCTATTTTCTATTTGCTACTGCTTTGATCACTGATCCCACTGAAGGTATACTTCTTTTATTTTTCTTCTGTTTATGAATTCTCCCATATTTTCAAGTTTGTATATATTCTTTTAGATTCTTTTTAATGATTTTTCCTGTGTTTCTAGAAGTGATATCTGGTAGATAATCTCTTTCAGGATGGACTTTCTGCTAGATTTCAATGTGTGTTACCAAATAGATTTTTCTCCTTCAACTATGCATGGCAAAAAGTTCTTTTAATAACATTCTTCTATTCTTTTATTAATGAAAATTGATTCAAAACTACGAGATTAGAAATAAACTGTATCCACCAAATTTATGATTTTTATCAAATTTAAATAATGAAATAAAAATGTAATGTTCACGTATATGTTTTTGCAAACATGATGTCTATTTATGGCATGGCTCCTATAAATAGTAATATTCAGATTCACTAAACATACTCAATTCTGTAAAAACAAAATCTCCTTAATAGAAAAAAAAAATCACGCTTATAACAAAATATATCTAATGAACTCGAAGTTAAAGTTAGAAAATAAGCATATACTTGTGGATTAAAATTGAGATTTCATCCTACTTTTATTTTGAACTTGAAAGTTAGGCGCACAGATATGGACTAAAACTTTCAGGCACGAAATAAGTGATTTACCCTTTATAGAAGTTTAATAAACAGCGAAAGTATGATGAGACTTTCCCCGAGTAGATTTTTACTTTTGAAGAAATATAAACATAAGTAATTCAAAATTATTTCAAATTAAATCTAAAACAAGAAATTTCAAGAAAGACAGGTGTAATTTTTTAAGAGTAGAGTAATTACTGGACACAATGCGTAATGATGTTTAATATGTAGGAGGGAATAATGTGTAATGTGTTTTCATAGGTTTTTGTTGAAAATATAAGATTTCATTTGCACTATGTTGCAGTTGACGCATTAAGAATCATAAAGGGAAGTTTGATTGATATTAATGGAAATTTGAGCACCTGGGATGGTGGAGATCCTTGTACATCTAACTGGACAGGAGTCATGTGCTCGGCTACAACATTAGTGGATGGCTATCTACATGTTAGAGAACTGTATGACTTTAATTCTCCACTTTAAATTTATTGTTCTGTAGAAGCCATGTTAACATGTATAAGTGTTCATTTTCTTGCTCAGGTTCAAACAGATTCACAATATTTGTAGTCACCCACAGATTTTTTAATCAATGGTGATTAGATTAGAGAAATTAGTATACTCAAAACTATAATGAATGTTGTGGGCTATAAGTGCACCATTTTTAATGATATTTTCAATGTAAATTTGAAGCATCATCTTCTTTAACATGTTAGCCTTATTCATTAACCTTTTTTTTACTTTTGTAGTCAATACACCTAATGCATTGTATAATAGTCCAATATCAAGCAGAACACATAAGTAAACTTTGAAAGAGTCTTTTCTTTCTTCCAAGTTGACCTATTTGTTTTCTGAACCTTTTATATTTTCCTGTAGGCATTTACTGAACATGAACTTGTCTGGAACTTTGGCACCAGAGATTGGCCGCTTATCTTATCTGGAAGTGTTGTAAGGCTCTAATATGAACATTGTCAATTTTGCAATTTCTAGATTCCACAGTTTTTGAAGATTATGATTGATTGATTCATTTGGATATTTCCATTAGTACATCCTGTAGCAGCTTGCAATTACTTTCTTCTAATAAAAATTCTTTTACTTTATATTCTTGGAAGGGACTTTATGTGGAATGACATAACTGGGAGTATACCGAAGGAAATTGGCTTCATCAATCCTTTGAAACTCTTGTAAGTTGAAATGATTTTTTCTTCTTGGCCCGTATGATGTAGTAACTTTGTAGTTTTTGTCACCCTAGTAGTTCTGAGTCATTTTACTCATATTAGTGCATGAAATAGACTTGCCATTGAATCAAATCAGAACAATATTGTCTTGATAAATTGATTTAAATTACTAGTTTCTTAGGATATTCCTTTTAATTTATTGTATAAGTAAATGCCCTGTAATTTTGCAGACTCCTGAATGGGAATCAATTAACAGGTGAGTTACCAGAAGAGCTTGGCTTTCTTCCCTTCCTGATTCGATTGCAAATAGATCAGAACAATATCACAGGACCTATACCTTTATCATTTGCAAAACTGAACACCACTGTACATTTGTAAGGTTCTCTACAATGTTACTTCGCTTTAAAATCTTGTTACTTGAACCTTTTTTGTTTCTCTTCTACCTTTGTTGCTCTTTCTCAAGAAATGAAATAAAAGTAATGCTTTCCCCTACTGGAGCAGTCACATGAACAATAATTCACTCACTGGGAAAATACCACCACAGCTTTCCAGCTTAGGAAGCCTTCTTCACCTGTAAGTCAGTTAATTGATACTGGTGACATGATTGCAGTTATCGAAATATTTTTCTTTGGTTTTATTTAATCGTTCACTGTGAAGCTTATATATTGTTGACAAGATGTATTTCTGGACTTGCAGTCTTCTTGACAACAACAAATTTACAGGAGAACTTCCCTCTGAGCTCTCTGAGATGCCAAGCTTAAAGATTCTGTATGATTTATTATCTGTTGCATGGTGTGGTGTATGCATGTCTTTAAGCTCGTCTGGTTTTTGTTTTGTTTTGGATTAATAAGACACATGTTCTTTATAAAGTTGATGACCTTTCGGTTTGCTTCCAGTTGGTTCGAATCTCTGTTGGTTGTTCCACATTTCTTTTAGCATGTGTGAGATCAACAAGAATCAAACCAGTAGTGCAAAGAGAAAGGTAGACACAAAGAACCTAAATAGGACTCCAGTGTCATAAGGGCCTTTGGAGCTTTTTAGGATCTTTGTCTATATGACTTTCTTCACACGAGCCGTCATGATAAGAGGATCTATTATTATTTCTCATAATAAAGCACCTGATGTTTTGTTGTTTGTTTTCCTTTGTCCTTTCTTATATGTGATTATATAAGCTTAGTAGTTAACATGTCAGGCTACATAAATTATATATACTCATATTTCAGATATAATGTATACCTGAGGAATTAATTATTTTCTCTCTAATATATTCTTCAAATATGAATTTCCATGAATTTATGTTATGCTGCTCCCTGCCTGCCATCCATGAACAATTTAGCCGTTGGTCTTTTTTCTGAAGTGTGATTCAACTCAAGGAGAATTATTCTACGCAGAGATTCTTAAAATCACCAATAATATGTAATACTTAAAAACTGACCTCGTGGTAGAAAATGAAGAAACATTGGAAAATTTTCCAAAGTAACAACTTTAATGTTCAATTTCTTGTGGGTGGCAGAGCAGGGCAGGGGTAGATAACTACATTGACTAGGTTCAATATGCACTTGAGTAAGTTTGTTTTGCCCTCTCCCTCCTCACACCAGATTTTAGAGTTTATAGCTTCTATCTTGTAAGCAAGTAAGAAAATACCCTATGGAATTAACTACGTCTGGATCAAACATCTTTATCAAAGGTAATTACATAGAATAGTACACACTGCAATAGTTTTAGGAGTTAACCACGTTTTAGTCCTATAGTACTGTAACATTAGTCCTTAAGACTAAAGAAATTCTAGTTATGAGCTGCAAAGACATGGTTTGCCTAACAACGGAAGACTTTCTCACAATGTGAGGTGATCCAATTCATTGTTTCGATTACAAAGCAGTATTACAAAGTGAAATTCTAGAGTTAAATAGTAAAAGTAGTGAATGCTTTGCTGAACGTGCCATATAGCATAATTTGTACCGCATTAATAGATTTAATACTAGAAAGTTGCCACTAACATCATTGCAAAAGTTTTAGATTTTTTTGTTTTTGTTGCTTTTACAATATGAACTAAATTAGTAAGTATTCCATACTTTATGATTATATTTAAAGTGTTTCATGGATCTTTTTGTTCTTGCAGTCAACTTGATAACAACAACTTTGGTGGAAATAGCATTCCACATTCTTATGGAAACATGTCAAAACTGATAAAACTGTAAGTTCCTTTTTTGATCCCTTGTTTGTATGTTAACACTACAAAGTGACCTAAGGTGCTCAGAATCTCTGTGATCTCATGTACAAAGAAATTGCAGTTTAACATTGGCAATGAATTTAAGTATAAAGGTCAAAAATTTTAAAAATACAAAATTATGGATATTGTTTAGTGGAAAAATGATATTTAGAAAGTTGATTAACAGGTTGAATACTCAAAACAAAAAGGAATTAGTGTCATACACATAAATGTAGTTTTTTGAATCAACTACTAAATATGATCGTTTTTATTTTGTTTTCTTCATCTTGAAACATTCAATGAGAAATTGTTAGGATATATGAGAGTTAATGAGGGTACAGTCAATTAGTCCCTTAGTTAGAAGGAGAAATCTTTCGGTGAAATTTGATTATGTTTATAAATGGGATGAGATTACATTCCAGGGATTCATTCTATGAAATTTGATGGTCTGAGAAATCCTTTGTGAAGGGAAAACCCTTACTTGGAGGAGAGATTTCTGTCCATTGTTCTGAAATTTTTTCATTCAAACAATAATATCATTCTTCTCTTCTATCTATATTCTCTTCTTTGTTTCCTAACAGTATCACTCACAGTGATGCTCTGCTACAATTGCATTTATCAGAATCCAAATTGTACTAGAAAAGTATTATTTCCTCTGTTTTCTTTCTTTAGCGTACACAACCTTGTCTAGCCTTTATGTTTTCCGCTTGCATCACTTAATAAATTTTCTTGTCAAAAATGAATTATGTGGTTCAATGCGGAGAAATGTATAAAGTGTAAGGTTGATTATATGTTGTTATTGGTTACTTGGTTTTATCAGGAGTCTTAGGAACTGTAACTTGCAAGGACCAATTCCTGATTTGAGCACAATACCTCGCCTTACTTATCTGTAAGTTATCTCATTTGCATTCAACTCAGTTTATGCATTGATTTTTAGGATTCTAAAGAGAAGTGTTTGCACCTCACATAATGACGTAGTTGTTCAAAAGTCAGTAGATCTAAGACTCTAACGGTTTCTACTAACGGTTGTTTATGCATATTTCAGTGACCTCAGTTTCAATCAGTTCAATGAATCAATTCCAACTAATAAGCTTTCAGACAATATCACAACCATGTAAGAACCTCTATTGCTTAAATAATTTACAAATCTACCGGTCTCTCATCCAATTATTTGGATTTGCAATGTGGATATTCCTCTTATGTTCACTGTATGGTGTGATAATCTTCAAAGTATGATTATAATGATTTCATATAATTTTACTGTTTGACTTGTGAAATTGTCTGCAGTGATTTATCAAACAACAATCTTATTGGAACTATTCCATCCTACTTTTCTCGTCTTCCACGTCTTCAAAAGCTGTAAGTTGTCTTCTTTTTTCCTCACCCTTTCTTTTCCTACAACAAACAGCATTAAATTCCATAAACCAAACGTTATAAACTGTTTAAGTCTATATCACCTTGTGCTACAAATCATATTTTGAACTATTCCAATCAATATATGTTTTCGATTTCTATTTATATAAAAATTGCTGTAAAATCAATGAATCATGAACGCATGTCTTTCTCTGACAGGTCAATTGCAAATAATTCATTGAACGGAAGTGTTCCTTCAACCATTTGGCAGGACAGGATTTTAAATGGATCAGAAATGCTTCACTTGTAAGACATGAAATGATAATTGGGCCACTTTCTTGTTGTACCTGTACTTGGGAGCATGCGTTTGTGTGTCCTTTTTCCTTTTCATTTCAGAAAAGGTGGTGATTGGAGAGCTGAATTAATTGACTGCACATGTGTGTGTTAAGACCCAAACAGTTGGGATATTCTTAAATCCACTAGAATAATTAGAGAGTTGTAGTCAATTTGTCATGGTGAGACAGTTAAAATAAACTAATAAATCTTGTTTCCTATAAATAGGAACAGGAGTTGAGAGTAGTTGATGAATTTGTAAGTTAGTGTTATTGGGAGAGTTATATATCTCTGGAAGATGCCAGGGAGTTTACTATTCTTTGCAGTTTAAGACCTGTGAACTGTTTCCACATTATGGCAGGATAGGGAAGTAGACTTCAAAAATAAGCACTCATACTTTACTCATAAATCTGATCTTGTTCTATCACACAAGACATTTGTATTATTAGGCATATTTTACTACAATTACACTATCCATATTTCTTTCTTGTTTTTTTTCTTCTTCGAAGAATACCTCTAATCTTAGAAAAAATACGAAAATAAGAATGGGGAGAGAATCCCCTAAGGTTAAGTTCTTTTTCTTATCTAAAAGTTCTGACCCATGATACAAATTAATAACGAGTGCCTAAAATTTCCAATGGAGTCATTGGACTTAACACTGCTTCAGAGGCATCATCATATCTGTTTCAAGGTGTAAGATAGGAGAAAGTAGAGTACTTTGAGAGAGTAGGTGCTCAGAAATATTTGTGTTTTACCTAGAAGAAATCAAAGCTCTTCTGGGATTGCACTAGTGGGGTTAAGGTATGTAGCCTATACATAGGAAGAGTCGTTGAAAGTAGAAGATGCTCAGTTGGTATGTCAGTATTGAGGCTAGGAGAGTTCTCTAATTCTAAGATAAGCAAGGAATTTACTATTCTTAAAGTAGTTTAAATTCTTGGTACTGTACTCACATTGGGGTAGGACAGAGAATTAGTCTTCATTAATGAAGATTCGTTCTATTACTCACAAATTTGGTGCAATCTATCACATCTTGTATTCTCGTATGTGCTTTGTTACTTGTTTTAACTTCTGTATAGTTGCTACTGAATTTTGATGTTCTTCTCTGAATGGGAGTATGATATTTCAGGAACATGCAAAATAATCAACTTACAAGCATATCAGGCAGTACAAATCTTCCTCCAAATGTCACCCTCTGGTATGCTTCTGAATTTATTTTTGCAGTTACAATGATGTCATTAGGAGTACCAAGAAATAAGGTTTTCACACAGTCACTCACTCGCTCTATGCACCATATTTATTTTCCAGGTTCTCAATTTTCATTCCTTTAAAACTTAGGCTTCACACAGTCACCCCAGTTACAGACTCACTGTATTCTCTGCATTTCGATTTATCATTTACTTATTTTCATTCTACGTCTTAACATTTGGTTTGTAGTCTTTAGTTTGACATTCCTACTTTAAATTTATCACGTTTTTATACCAGTAAATTTGTAGTTAGTTACTTTTTGGTATCTCTGAAACTTATGATTCAATATGTTTACAGTTCAAGATTAAATTCATTTTGGCAATTCAAAATTTATATTCAATAACTGTACTTTGAAAGTTACTATTTTTCAGGCTTGAGGGAAATCCTATGTGCTCAAATAATAACACCTTAGCTCAGTTCTGTGGATCTGAAAGTGACAGTAGCATCAATGGTAACTTCAGTGTTAGCTGTCCCACCCAAGCATGCCCCCCTCCCTATGAATACACTGTGGACTGTTTCTGTGCTGCCCCGTTGGTTGTTAATTATCGGTTAAAAAGTCCAGGATTTTCAGATTTCCGCACGTACAAGAATGCATTTCAGAGCATGATGTCAAGGGGTCTTAAAATACATATTAATCAGTTCTATATTAACAAATTTGAATGGGAAGAAGGTCCTCGGTTGGGAATGAACTTGAAGCTTTTTCCTATGTATGTTGATATTAACACTTCTCATGTTTTCAATACAAGTGAGGTTCTTCGACTCAGAAACTTGTTCCTAGACTTTGATCTTCCAACTAATGACTTGTTCGGACCTTTTGAGCTTCTAGACTTCATTCTCCTGGATCCTTACAGAGATGGTAAGTCTCAGAAACTTCTTATTATCAGCTAATTTTAGCGGAAGTTGGACAGTAAACAATATGACCTCGGTTGAATGGTCTTTAGGCGGTTAAACATTATTAGTATATGGATTTTAAGTTTCAGTCCTATTAATGGAATTGTTCCTAATCAAATCGCTGCACTTGTTGTTAATAAATCAGGGTTGCTCTAGTATAATTCATGTCTCTCACCCTTCGAAGTTCGATCAAAATTTTGGAACTAAAGTTTTGCTTTAATATTGCTATTTGATAAGTGACTGCTCCGAAACTGGGGGTACAGGTATTTTGTCAGCATTTATCTGCTTATGATATTATGGAAAAGTAATCATATGTTTAATTACTCCTCAATTTAAGTTTTTTATTCATTTTCTCAGTTTAATTCATTTGAGATACCATGAGAATTAAACAAAAGTACAGTGTTGTGATAAGTAAACATTGGACAACTGACATGCAATGCCTAGTTCATGGTTATATTATGTGTTGCTGTCTGGAGTTTAAACAAGGCCAGTTAATATTGGAAATTCAATGCCCATACAACTCATCTATGAATGCAACTTTATAGTGTGATGCTTAATACCAATTGATTTTGAGATGAGGTCCGATAATCTATAGACAAAAAGTCATATTTTTGAATTGTTTTACTGTTGTTCTCATACTTCTTATATTGTCACAGTGATTGTTACCTCTTCGAGTTCAGGGATCAGCAAAGGAGCACTGGTTGGAATAGTCTTAGGTGCAATTGCCTTTGTGGTTACTTTTTCTGCAATTGTTACCATTCTCGTATTGAGAATACGTTTGAGAGATTATCGTACACATTCCAAACGGACAAAAGGTGAGTACCTTAGTATGAATAACCTAGCCTATGATTTTTTGTTCTCTTTGACTAGTATTCAGTGCTCTTTCTCTGTCACAATCAGAAGTCTAGATATTACTGCTCGTAATTTTATTTTGAATGAACCATATCTAAATTTATATTTATCATCATTCACTATAGTCAATATTTTCACATTATCCTTTTGGGACTATTCCCGACATTCAGAATAGGCAATCCATTTAGAAGTATAATGGACGTTCTAGATAATGTCAGGCAACTGATTCATTAGTTGAATCTGTATAGTATTCCAAAGTAATGTTACATCTATACTTGACATTCCACTTCTTTTGGTCCTTCTCTTCTGCACTATTTAATTGATGAACGAGATGGAGGAGCTTAGTGCAACTTTTGTGATAATACCAGTATTTTTTACTTGTTATGAGCTATGAACCTGGGCTCAGTTAATGCTAAGAACGTGCAAACAACCTTCCACTGCTCTATCCAGCCATACATGTTAGTTATGTTGTCAAATGTAAAGAGACAATTTGAAATCCTTTTCAGATAATCATCCATGAACACTACATATTTAGCTTACACTTTCTGGTAAATTTACTTTTTCCTATTTTTTTGTCATGAAACTTTAAAATCATCTGATTTCAGCTAAATTTACTGTTACGTACATAGAGTTTGGAATGAAAACCATCACTATAGAAATGTTAACCATTTCTACTTTGTTGTTAACTGGTAATGAATGAGGTGATCAAGACACATATTAAACATAAACTTCTATTTGTTTCACAGCATCTAGGATCTCAATAAAAATTGAAGGTCTAAGATCATTTTACTACGAAGAAATGGCTGGGGCTACAAACAATTTTAGTGACTCTGCTCGAATTGGACAAGGGGGGTATGGGAGGGTTTTTAAAGGTCTTCTTCCTGATGGCACTGTTGTTGCCATAAAACGTGCACAGGAGGGTTCGCTGCAAGGTGAGAAGGAGTTTCTTACAGAAATAGAGTTGCTATCAAGGCTACATCACCGCAACCTTGTGTCTCTGATTGGATACTGTGATGAAGAGGGTGAACAGGTGACTTTTAGTTTAAAGTTCAGACATGTACACTCTAACAGAACTTGTTATACTAAAAGCTTTAGTAATCTTTGATTCTTTATTTATTTTTGGAAGTTCTAATTTCCATAACTTCAATTACCTTGCTGTCTCGTGTTGGTTGCATATGGATATGGATTGTACAAAAAAGTGGGATAAGGATTACAACTTTCTGAAAATATTTCATCATAGAAGGGCTCTAAATGCATAGAATAACTATCCCTTAAATGTTAGTTCATTTTATGAGTGGTTTATTTTCTCATCTGATTTATGACTTTGGACTTGTAGATTTTGGTTTATGAATACATGCCAAATGGAACGCTAAAGGATCACCTTTCTGGTAAATCTTGTAACTTCACATCTAATTTGTTGCATTGTCTGATAACTTCATATAATGTCAATTACATTTTATCCTTGACTCTGTCATGAAACAAGTGTTGTTTTACCTGTATAAGTTTCCCTTTCTTTGTCTACCCATTTTGTAGCACAAAGAGACTTGTGGTTTTTTCTTTATAGAAAAAACACGTCTTTCTTGTTGTCTCTCTGAACTGTGCACTTAATGTTTTATGACAGTTTATTCAGAAAAACCTCTTACTTTTTCCATGAGGTTGAAGATTGCTCTAGGGTCAGCTAAAGGTCTTCTGTATCTACACACGGAAGTAGATCCTCCAATATTCCACCGAGATGTCAAGGCCACCAATATATTATTGGACTCCAAGTTCACTGCAAAAGTTGCAGACTTTGGACTTTCACGACTTGTCCCAGTCCAAGATACAGAAGGAAACATGCCTGGTCATGTATCTACTGTGGTAATGGGAACCCCGGTAAGGTTTTCATGAATGGGTTTAGTTTTTAACAGAAATACCACAGATTCCATAAATATCTCTCTGTTTGTTCTCTTTGAAGATTGTGACTGTTACCTCTATCCGTCCTTAGTTGTAATATGAACAAATATGAAACATTATAAGTTTATTACTCTTTTGGTTTATTCACTCTTTACCTCCAAAGTATCAATTTCTTCCGAATTTCGTTATTTTTTCTGCACATTTTACCCCCAAATTTAAAAGTGTTATGAATTTTGTTCTTCCATCGTATCTTCATTCAATCTCATACAACACTATCACTTTCTGGTGCTTTAGAACCGTCCCTAGTGATTTTCATTTTTGTTTGGTTTATCACCAGTCTACTAATATCTAGATTTAGTCACGTACATCTTAGTAGTTCATAATATGCCCTATACTTCTTGAGAGAATTACGAAATAAAATTGACTTTTGGATTTCTGAACACAGAATAGAAAAGGCAACTAAATAATTACAATTATTTTTATATGAAAGTTAGGTTCAGTTTATGTGTTCAAACACAATTTAATCTCTCTATTGTTTGTTCACTGTTTGAATCATGCAGGGTTATATTGATCCAGAGTACTTCTTAACTCACAAATTGACTGAAAAGAGTGATGTTTATAGTCTTGGTGTTGTATTTCTAGAACTTGTGACTGGGAGGCCGCCAATCTTTCATGGCGAAAATATAATTAGACAGGTATGATTTGGTTTCTCTTCAAGATTATATTTCTATATTTTTCAGATATATTCTAAATGCAACAAAATTTTTGTTGCAATAGTCGTATTACACTTTACCTTCATACAGTCAATGAGTTCAAGTTTATCCTGCTGAACTCCTGTCATCTCAATAAAAGGAGGTCCCATATACATTTTACCTTTGTGGAATTAGGTTTGTTTAGGTTAAGCAGTGGTGCCTTCCCTGTAATTTATGGTTTGGTTAGAGTCAATCAATCTAGTAACAAGTAATAATTAGGTGTGTTTAGAAATTACATTGCAGCCTAATTATCATGACTAATAGTCAACAGAATATATTGTATATTGCATTCTAATTTAGAAGGTGTAAATGCTGATATTCATTTAATAATCTAACATCAGCAAGGTCCAAATGATTTGTATCACTTGTCATAATAGTTCCTTAATGATTTCCCATCTCTAAGATATATATAGAGTTAACATAACTCTTGACATATTTTTAAATCCTTTTTTCAGGTTAGTATGGCATACGAATCTGGTGGGTTGTTTTCAGTTATCGATAAACGTATTGGCTCTTATCCTTCAGAGTACGTGGAGAAGTTTTTGACGTTGGCCTTAAAGTGTTGCAAAGATGCACCAGATGAGCGACCTAAAATGGCAGAAGTGGCTAGAGAGCTTGAAAGCATCTGTTCAATGTTACCCGAGACCAACGCCGTGGAAGCAGAATATGGGACAAGTGGTTCTGGAAGAATATTCAGTTCACAACCTTCATCATCTGCTACCAGGACTCCTTTTGTTTCAGAAGATGTGTCTGGTAGTGACCTTGTCAGTGGAAAGATGCCCACCATTAGGCCTAGATAAAAGTCGAAAAAGATCAGCAATCTTGAACATTGAAACCACCACATGTATTATATCACAGTCATGTTTGGTTAATGTTTTTGTATATTACCTATTTTAAGGTTAATTGACAATGAACTGGTTTGTAAGTTATACATTGATGTTGTACACCCATCAGTTTATCTTTTTTACGTTGTGTAATGGTTGAAATACAGGTAGTGTCACTACCATACGCATAGTTTTGTGTAGGAACTTAAGGGTGAAAATGTTCACACACTTTTATTAAATATAATACCATAATGGAACATCTGTACCTACTTTTTTTCTGAAGATGCAATTACTTCGTAAACTAGAACTTTTTATTTCTTAAATACTTACATGGTTTAATTACTCATATGGTCCCTACAGAAAACAATTTTATATTCCCATATAATAAAAAGTCGTCTCTTTTATTTCTTATACAGACTACTTTTAATAGTCCCTCTGAATTTAGATGGCAGAAACTAAAAAGGACTAAAAGTAGAATGCATATATAAATATGGAATAGAAGGGATTAAAATTATATATGTGAGACTAAAATGAAAGAATTTTAAGTAGAGTACTAAGGAGAAATGTATACAATCTATAGAGATTAATGGCTAATTAAACCTTATTTCATTTTACATTAACTTTTATCTTGTTAGTTATTTTCTTTTTAAAGGACTATTGCATTCTTTCTTTAGATTGGAAATTCCATTAAATTTGATTATCACACGTAGCAGACTAATTAACAATGAATTATGTTTTCGACAAGTTCTTCCTGCACCCTAATAGGTTCTTCCTGCATCCTAATAAAAAAATTTCATACCGCAAATGCCCTTTATGACAACCGGATGACACTTCCATCCGGTTGTCATTTGAAAAAAATTGACAACCGGATGAACAGGTCATCCGGTTGTCATTTTTTTTCAAATGACAACCGGATGGAGGTGCCATCTGGTTGTTAATTTTTTTTCAAATGACAACCGGACGGGGGTGCCATCCGGTTCTCATTTCCAAATCAAAATGATAACCGGATGAAACCCATCCGGTTCTCATAATCCAAATTGGAAAATTAATCCGTTTTTGATTTGGACTATGAGAACCGGATGGGTTTCATCCGGTTATCATTTTGATTTGGAAATGAGAACCGGATGGCACCCCCATCCGGTTGTCAATTTTTTTCAAATGACAACCGGATGGAGGTGTCATCCGGTTGTCATACAAGGGCATTTGCGGTATAAATTTTTTTATTAGGGTGCAGGAAGAACTTGTCTATGTTTTGTATGTATGAAGCTGTCCTCAAATTTACAAACCTTATTTTTTTTTTTTTCTCATCTTGGAGTACAATGCCTTTTTCAATTCCAAATTGGAGAACCTGGGACCAATAGAGAATTGTCCTTAAAGTTATCTACTTAGTATTGCTGGATCTACCAAAGCTCAAACTCATATGCAAAAGTCCCACAAAGTTTCTAAGTCTCCAACTACTCCAATCTTTTTGTGTGGATAGATGTCCAAAATTGAAATCCATCTTCTCCCCTACCATTATTAGAAGCTTACCAATGCTGAGACAACTACAAATACTTAATTGTGAGGAATTGAAGCAAATATTTGATTCGGGGGATGCACAACTCAAAAGTCTATTTACTTGTTCCCAACAAGTGTGCTTCCCTAAACTGCAGCAGATTAAAGTTCAAAAGTGCAACTTGTTGAAATTCCTTTTCTATAATTTTGAGGCAGGCCATTTTCCCAGTCTATTAATTTTGAAAATACAAGATTGCTCTCAAATAGAGAAGGTTTTTTCTTTTGAATTTGAAGCTGATATTGATGGTAAAGTGGGGACCGACAAAGATAGAGAACAAGTTCTACTACAGAACCTCATAAGTTTGCCAAACTTCAAAGAGATTCACCATGGACATATCATAGAGGATTGTCCACAATATTCTCCAATTATAGGTAACATTCTGATAATATCATGTCTTACTTTTAGCCGCAATTACTGTGCCTTCAATTACCATTTTGAGTGAAATTTTATTTTATGAAGTGTTTTATTCATGACAAAGGCTTTGGAACTACTCCTCTTGCTCTAGTTTCCTACTCTTGCTATTTTCATTTTTCTTGTTGCAACTCAGTGCAATTGCATGCTACAGGTTGTTGTTTCTAGGCACAACTAATGTGGGACTCTTACGCACCCGGTTAGTAACAAAGCACAAGGATAGAATGGGGATCTCACACCTTTCAAATTCATGTATAAGAGGAGGAAGGTTTTGGAACTACTCCTCTTGTTCTAGTTTCCTGCTCTTGCTATTTTCATTTTTCTTGTTGCAACTCAGTGCAATTGCATGCTGGAGGTTCTTATTTCAAGGCACAACAAATGTGGGACTGTTATACACCCAATTAGTAACAAAGCTCAAGGACACAATGAAGGTCTCACATCCTTCAAATTCACGTATAAGAGGAGGAATAGGAAAAATAAAAAAATGTTAATTCAGGAAGTTAGTTAGAGGAAAATTTGGGTAGGAGAGGGTTAGAAAGGGAAGGACACAAAATTGGATAATGGAGTGAGAAGGAGAGAGACTGATCACTCGAAAGTCAGGAGAGAGATATGTGTTACTGTTATATTATTCATGTTTGTTTTGCAGTTATTTCCAATTTCCGACTGAATACACTCTTTTTTTTTCAGGGATATTATACTGTTACTCTCTTATTTACTGTTCTATCACTAATATTGTTAGATATCATTACAGGGACATGTTTTAATTTGCTTGTACATTTAAATATTTTTTTTCCTTTATCAGACTTGTAAATATATGATGCTACAATAAGTATGCAGATTAGCTAGTAGCACATGAGGCAAGTTTGGTTTTTTTAAAAAGAAAGAATAAATGGTATGGACAATGCAGCTCAGATTAGACATGGTATTGGCAAAAGTGTCTGAAATTATAGCCCAACCGATATAATTGGAATAGATTTGTTGGATAACATTTTTGTTTAATTTAGCAACAGTACTATTTTGAAAATATTTCTGCCTATTTAAATCACTATTGTAAAAAGAGATAATAGGATCACATGAAACTGGCAAACACTTTATTCATAAATATTTGGAGCAGCATTTTGATAAATCCTGAACTAGCTTTGCGTACAAAAAACAGTAAGCAGTTATTATAAATTCCATCAACTTGCAGTATTCAAAGATGGAAGTGTCAAGATTGCAGTCTAACATATCCTTAACAGGGTAAAAAGGCAAACATACAATAGAAGTTATCATAATATACTCCATACATGTCTTAAAGACATATCTGCCTTTTATAACAATCTTTACTAGCTCCAACATTATGCTTTCTTTCTGAAAAGCTTGGGACCTGTTTTTTTTCTAGCTTTCTGTAGCACACATTTGCTTGCTTCTTCAACTAGTTCAACCTTTTCTAACTTCCTATTAGCATCATGAACAAAACTTTTCTTCTCAAACTCACCCGAGTCATCAATTTCATTGATACCCTTTGACTTCCTTGTCTTGTTTGACAGCTCCAGAGACACTTTTGGTTTCTCAGTTTTCATTTGCACCTTCCCTTTTGAATCTGCGGTAGCCGGAAGTATAGATTTCTTCTGTGTTCTTTTCTTAGAGATTTTAGTTTGCTTAGTTGAATTTACACCCTGTGGTTTGACTTCTTTCTCATTAGCTTCATATGCAGCTGCCTGTCTTGGCTTTTTAGTCTTGGATTCCAACTCAAGATTACATCTAGCTTTCGGTACTTTGGTTGCATGAATATTTCCTTCTTCAACTAAATTTGGAAATGCTCTAACAATATAAATCTGTAGCAATAACATTTAGGCTTGTTATTTATTGTCACACATTTCAGTTCTGTCATATACTTGGCATGTTTATAAATTAAAATCTAAGAGCTGATTACAGACATCTAATAATAACAAAGCCGAGACAAGATCTCCACCAAGTTTGATGTGGAGAGGCTCATTAATAAAGATATCAGTGGCTTTGAGTCTGGGCTATTTGGATGTGTTCTATCAGTCTAACGGGTCTTAAAAAATGAAGTAGAAGACAAATGAAGTAAAAGACCAAACTCCTCAAGAAGTTTGGAGTGGAATTAAAGCAAGTTTTTGGAAGCATATACACTCATTTTCTCAATCAATAAAAATGATTGACGGAACAGGATAAAGCATGTCTTTGTGACTGTGGTTCAAATTCAAAGTTCTACAAATTTGAAAATAGAAAGTGAGATGATGAGTTCGACAGAGTAATCACTTGCAGTTGGGAAGTGAAATAATGTCTCACGATATGTTAAGAAAAACAATCATTAATGTTTAAGATTTATCAATAGAAACAAAATCTCTAAGTGATCAATAGTGAACTTTTTAAGTTTGATGAAATTATGAAAGGTGTAAAAACATGTAATACTCCAATTGTCCAATTTACCAAATTCAACTACTCATTCAACTTACAAAAAAGATGTCAAATTAAGATTGAGTTTGGTTGAACAAATTTGGGTGGTTCTATTGTAGACGAAGATGGATGCTTGTGAATGAACTCTGTTTGGTTGAACTAAGTTGGAAGGATAGATTAGCAAAGATTTGCGGGATGGGATCCTAGCTCATCTAAAGAGATTTGGAAGAACCACTTGTAAGTGGGTTGGAAATTACAAAACACCCTTGTAAGTGGAGCATGACTTTGGAAATTACGAAACACCCCTTGTATCATCTTATTCCACAATGGTCAATTAGTAATTTTTCAAATATGTTAATTAAAAAAATATAAAAAAATCTATAACATCTATCAAATCATTCCTAAACTTTCACAAACATTCCTTTCAAATCCTACCATCTATCCATTAATCCAAACAACCTTACCATCCACACACAATCCATTCAAATTTCTTCAAATCCATTTCTTCAAATTCACTCCCCCAACCAAACAAAGCCTAAGTGATCAAAAATTGAATTAGACAAAACCTCTAAATTACTAAAGGTTAAGCTCTGAATTTTGACAATGCTATGAAAGATGCAATATGTAATGCACCATTTCATTAAAATGTGGTAAAAGATATACACAAATAAAAATAACTTTCACCTTATTGTATATCCCTTTCCCATTTTCTTTTTCTCAACCCTAGAGCTCCCTTGTTTATCTGAATTCTTTTCTTGCTTTCTCTCATCCTTGCTTCTCTTGGTATCTCATGGCTTCCTATGTCAATATCCTTATTTTTCCTTTCTCTACAATATTGAAATCCCATCGAATTTGTATATCCTTGTGGTTCTATAATCATGGGGAAAGTGGTTTGAGGTAGGGAAAACAATTCATATCTCTTTTAAGAGATCACTATTTGAGCTCTGAGGTAAATCTTTTAAGTTAGGTGAGTAGTACTGCATTCATATATTAATAGTGGATTGTGTATTAGATATAAGAATTTTAATTATTAAGATTATAGTGTTTCTCTCAAAAAGCCTAGAGATTTCAAATTTGGGTTTTTTATCTAGCCCATCAATATCTTGCTTATAATGTCTAATTTCCTTGAAAAAAAAAAAAATACTGTGGTTACTTCTATGGACAGTGTATTCTACCTAGTGGTGATTTTGAGTTGTTTTTAATGAGAAGCAAGTATCATTGACTAAGTTATTTTGACAACTTTAGTTTCTACTAGCAGCCAAAAATGAAGAATTAAATTTACTTAGTTTGACATCATTATTTGTTATCCTTGATTATTAATGAGTATTTCGAATAACTTTAATTATGACGTACAATTTTTCATTCGCCACGACAAATTTATAAAGTGGCATACTATTTGTTCACCACAATAAGAAATAATGTGGTATATTTAGTTATCTATATTTTAAATTTATTTATGCATTAATTTTTTGGTTTTCAAGAAAGTAAATATTAGTTTGGGAACATGATAAGCATTTATTTTTCCGCTTCATTAAATATCGTTGTAATTCTTTTTGAATGAAAAATATTCGTGCTATATTTGTTTCTCCTTCCTATATCCCCTTTGTATTTCATGATCTCATTAAGTCCTTGTTACTTACCCCTTTTTTTTCTTTCTCCCTCAGATACACAAGCTGTTGAGTAGCTGCTCTCCTAAGATTTACCAACTTACCAAAGAATTTGTACATCTTTTCGGTAAGCCTCCATTGACATAATGGAAAGTGTGTTTTGGTAACTCCATATCGTGATAAAATATATCGAGACAAAAATAGCTATACAGAATGGAACAGATGAAATCTCTCTATTATGAGATGTAGAAAATATTAGTTTATAGACATGAACATGTTGCAAGTTATGATGTAGTGAGAATATATGAATGATTATTGTACATGAGCTACATTAAACTTGATGATGTGTGTGTATATATATACACACATATTTTTTATGTTTCTCTATCATGATGGGTGGTCTCTGACATTTGAATATTAGTATACATGTATGATGAAGCTATTTGATGTGTCTTTTAGGCAAAACATAATGAAAGGAATTTTAAAAGTCCTCAATCTTCTAACAATAAAGAGAAAGATGAAGATTCTTCTACAAAAATGAAAGTTAGAGTCTTGTTCCCATTATCAAAGGACCAATTGTGCTAAAGAAGATTAAAAAAAAAAGGATTAAGCAACAAGCAAAATTGATTGAAAACTATATAACAATGATGATGGGTATTTATTATTGCATCACAAGATTCACATGGACTAAACACTTGACTCCCTGACAACAGCTGCACCAGTCACATGACCAAATGTCTTTCAATTTTTCCTCCATTGAATCACCAATTCAGCCAAAAGTTAAGTTGGGTAAGTGGTAAAGTTGTGCAAGCCAAAGAAAAATGAATGTATCTATTAAACATAAAGAAAAGGAGATAGATTATGATGAGATTTTTTCTCCTGTGGTTAGACATACTTCTATCAAGAAAGTACTTGCATTAATAGCTAGTTAAGATTTGCATTTAGAGCAGATAGATATTAAAATTGCTTTCTTGCATGGTGATTTAGAGGAACAGATTTATATGCAGTAGCCAGAGGGTTTCTCTCAACTTGGACACGAGCATTTGATTTGTAGGTTAAAGAAATCTTTGTATGGATTGAAACAGACTCCAAGGCAATGGTATAAACAGTTTGACTCCTACATGATTCAGATTGGCTACAAGAGTTGTGTGTATGATTGTTGTGTTTATGTCAAGAGCCTTGATGATGGATCTTTTATTTTTTTGCTACTGTATGTTGATGATATATTGATTGTTGTGAAGAATTTTCATGATGTTATTGGTTTGAAAACTTTATTGAGTCAGGAATTTGATATGAAAGACTTAGGTGTTGCAAAGAAAATTCTTGGGATGGACATTCACAGGGATAGAAAATTATGGTTATCTCAGCAAGCTTATGTTGAGAGGTACTAGACAGATTTGAGATAAACAGTGCAAAGCCTATGAGCACTCCATTAGCAAATCACTTTAGGCTCAGTTCAAACCAGTGCCCTAAGACAGATAAGGAGGTTGCAGGCATGGCAAAGGTTCCTTATGCTAGTGTTGTTGGCTGCTTGATGTATGTGATGGTATGTACTCGCCCTGATTTAGCTCATGTTGTTAGTCAAGTTAGCAAATACATGTCTAAACCAAGTAGGCAACATTAGAAGGCAGTCAAATGGATTTTCAGGTACTTGAGAGGTACTGTGGGGCATAGCATTGTGTTTGGTAATCAACAAAGTGGTCCTCTGGTTGTTGGATATGTGGATTTAGATTATGCAGGTGATTTGGATAATAGAAGGTTGACAACAGGGTATGTTGGTATGTTTTTACACTTAGTGGAGGACTTGTATGTTAGAAGTCAACCATCCAGTCTATTGTTGCTTTATCTACCACTGAAGCCGAATACATGGCAGTAGTTGAGGCTACAAAAGAAGCTTTGTGGCTTATTGGATTAGTAAATGAATTGAGTATTCAGCAAAGTGGAGTTCAGTTGCATTGTGACAGTCAGAATGCTATTTATTTAGCAAAGAACCAGATATATCATGCTAGAACAAAGCATATTGATGTGAGGTTTCACAATATCAGAGTGTTGATTGCATTTGGTGAGATACTGTTGCAGAAGATTGGTACTACAGGAAATGCGGCTGACATGTTAACCAAGCCAGTTACCATAGACAAGTTCAAGCATTGTTTGGACTTGTTGAACGTTTATAGTTGCTAGAGAAGCATGGTAGTCTAACCCATTATGTGTTTGATACTTCCGGATTGTGTATCTTCTAAGGGGGTGTATATTCGCGAAGGTGAAGATTTCTTAGGTATGGCTCATAATACTAAATGAAATGAAGTCCCCACAGTCCAGTACGGGGGTATTTTAGTAATTGTATCGTGTTTAGGGCTATCAATATCAACCATCTGTGATTGTAACCCAAACACTGATTTTCTAATAACAAAACATAACTGCTCAAACACTCCCGAGGACGTAGACAAATTGTCAAACCTAGTTAATTTTTATTTTCTTTATTTCTTATATTTGTAGCGTGAGTTTCTTAACAGATCATGTTCTTCAACCAAACAGTCAAACTTCTCGATAACTTGTATGGACAAGAAGTTATGAGTGCTACAACTATCCAACAAGATATGTAGAGGGTACTTGTTAAAGTAACCAATGACTCAGTCACCCCTATTGAAGAGCTAACTGAAATTTGTGGATCAGATTGATCTTTTTTACTAATTTCTTGATTTGAAGTAGGTTCTTGAATTTCCATAACATAGACTTGAAGCTTCTTGTGAGTAAAACTATATTCTCCTGTATAAGGTTCATCACAAAAGTAACCCTTTGGCCCTCGTTCATTCATAAATCTTGGTGTTAGAGTTAGAGTTCGAGTAGGCCTTAATTGTTGTGTCCTACTTCTATCAACATATTTAGGTAATTCAATTTTCTCTAAAGTCACTAGTTTGGGGCCCAAAATAGCTTTATTCTTGGTGAGGACCAAGAAGAATTCATGGTAGTAGAAGTATTAGCCACTTCATACATTCTGGCCAATGAAAAAACTCTCTAGACACGGGTGGATTGAAACATTTGCAGCAACAATTGTATATCTTTCTTTAACCCACCCAAGAAACAACTCATCGTGTAAGGTTCTGAAAAATTTAATCAATTGATAATAGTGTAATCGTGCAAGACTTTCTTCCACTTCCTTAAGGACAACAGCGTTGCGTGTTGAATCAACCATAAAAAATCAACCAAGACTGATACCAACTGATAAGGGAGTGCTTCTAGGATTTCGGCAACCACAGCAGAAACATGAGCAAAAAGAAGAAGCGAGAGATAGAGAGATCTAGGCATGAAGAACACACGAATATTACATAAAATGGGAAGCCCAACAGTGGGTCCGCAGATGTATTGAGGTAAGCAAATAATAGAATTTGATTACAGTGTTAATTTGTTCTAATTTACATCAGCAATTCCTATTTGTAGAAATTGACAACTAAATCTAACAAAAACATAAGACCAACGCAAATAGATTATAAGATATTCTTGAAGTAATGATGATAGAGCAGACATACAATTTTACGGCTTTAAAATAGAATTACAAAAGTGCTAACATAAATTACAATACCAAGTTTCTTTCATGCTTACTCCAGAAAAACCTAAGATATTCTTGAAGTAATGATGATAGAGCATACATAACAATTTTTGGGCTTTAAAATAGAATTAAAAGAGTGCTAACAAAAATTACCTTAAATCTGGAAGCTTCAATCAATTCAAAAACAAGAGCATCTCCATCATCCAGTTTATGGTCCAATGCAAATGCTCTCCAGCCACCGCTAAGTCCACTTCTTTTGCCAATGTAAACTGCCTCGTATTCTAAGCCATTTTCATCTTCTAAAACCATGTCATATACAGTTTTTGGAAGATGTTCCTCACAAAATTTAGAAGGAAGACCCTAGCAGAATAAAGAAAAAATAATATAGCAGGAAAATTAACTTGTGTTACCTTTATGAACAATATAATAAAAAAAACAGGAGGTTAAATGAAGGCCATAACATAAAGAAAGATTTTTTGAACTACAACCTACCAACCAAAAGCAGCTATAAACGTGAGACCGAACCATTGATTTGATAAATGAGGGATTTGAAGAGTTCATATTGATTTGGAGTGCCTCCGCAGCCTCCAGAGCACAGAGTCTTTCCTCTTGTGTAGCTTCTTTGATTTCATCTAAAGGCCTTGCAATGTAACTAAGGATCCCAGTGTTATTAATATTTGATGAGCAATATAGAAAAGTCATTAGGTAAGTAAACCACCTTCCCCAAGAACTTGATCTTGACCTCTTCCGCAAAGCTGGAAGGTGTATGCTCGCCTGTGGTAGAAAGAATGTACATACTGTCAACTACACATTTCTGCTAGACCCAACACCTCAAAAACAGAGTGACAAAAGTCAATTTTTTTAAGCCACATAACATCAAATATACAAATATGAATGATCATTCATTACCTACCTAATCATTATAAATAGATATATACGGGATTAACTAATAAAAAAGACTAGGGGAATTGTTGGGTATCAGTTAATTACTATGCTCTTGAAAGTTATATTTGACTTTGACAAAATATACATTCACCTTTGAAAGAATGAGGAGGAGGTAAATTTAAATAAAAGTCTTGAAAAAGTAAAGAGTAACTTATACTTCTGAAAAAAAAAAAAAAAAAGCAGACCACCACTACATAAAGAAAATTTGTTAAGAGTTGAAGAATTTCACCTATCAAATTCAATCTCCAAGCATTGAGAATCAACTAGAGAGAGGTGAGATTTTTAAGTTTTCACAAAAATTGTAATTTTATTGAGATGGTGAATATTTTGTTGGCATATTTTCATGAACATAGGAAGATGCTGTTAAACCACACAATCATGAGTCTAACACCATTTTCTTTGTCGCGTGCTTGTGTATTCCCATTATCAACTATCAACTGTTGGTGGGTGTGCGTGAATTTTGTCAACAGTTATTATAACCAGTGGTACTAACTTAAAGATAATCCATTGTCCAACCCAAATTATTCTTTATTCTTTCTTGACTCACATGCTTCTTGTTTTATCCTGAATTATGTTAGTTTGAAAGAGAACATTACTTACATCTTCCTGGTAAGAAGGAACTGGATTTCGCACACGAGAAGATCGCCTAGGTTCCACCTCACTGTTTGTCTTATTTGGTTTCGGTTTAGGAACATGATGCTGCACAGACACAGGACAGAAAAAGTGAATCAAATTAAATCCAGGTTCTTTGAGGAGAGAAACCAAATAAAACACAACTTTACCTTCGTCTTCTTCGCAGAACTTGTGATCTCAGTCAAACTTTTTGAAATCCTTGAAATTCCCAAATCCTTGAGAGGAAAAGGTAATCAGTCATCAAAATTCAAAACATAACATAAAATAAGTACGAAATAAATTTATGCATGCATATTTCAACTAAACCCACATGAAGATCTATGTTTACACAAGGGTACGTATGCTGCTGCTGACAAAGTTAAGATCTTATAAACAAAGAAAAAATAATGTCCACTAATACTACATCATCTGCAACAAAATGATGATTACCTCAAACCTCTTCTTGTTCTCTTCAAGTCTTCGTTTTCTAGCCTCTTCATAAGTGTTGGTTGTGCCACCCTTTGCCATCTGCTGGTACACAAGAGACATGCAACCACTCACATCAAATATCAAGTCACCAACTATTACCCATTAGAAGAAAAAGAAAAATGTTTACCAATGACAAGCTATGAAAAGACAAGTTGAAAGCTTTGAAAGCTTTTTTAGTTTTTCGAGTTCGTTCTAAAAAAAAAAAAAAAAAAAAAATCTAAAACAACTTCTCTAACAGGATAGTCACTAAAATGGTCCAGCACAAATGGGAAGAGATAGTTTTTTTTACATGCAGAAGCGAACTTTTGCACACAAGACATATAACCATAAACCCAATGAAACTTAAAAAGAAATGTTAAAAAAAGAGAGCGATTGCTACCGAAACGAAGAGAAATGGAAGAGCGACTGCAACAAAATTTGCTCGGCGAGGAAGGAAGTAGAGAGATGAAAATTTGATTTTCGAACTTACCGCCCATATAGACTTTAATAAAATAATAATAATATTATTATTATTATTATTTATAATTATATATAAAGAAAATTATTTCTTTACCGTAATGTTTTAAATTTTTTGTTATTAATATAAACTAAATGAGCAGATTTATTATTATAAAAAAGTTATAATGATTTTAAATTATTTTATAACAGTTATTTTTATAATTATTTTATGTAATTCTTTTATAAGTTTAACATAGACTTAATGACCATTATTTTATTTTAATAATTATTATCACAGTTAAATTTTTAATTATATATTTTTTATTTTTATAAAAAAAAGTATACAACAGCAAAAAAAACTTTATTTTATTTTTTATTGAAATTTTCTATTGTATTGTTAATTAAAACTTTATTTTTTTAAATTATCAATAATTAAATAATATAAAATAAAATACAAAAATATAAATATAAATATTTCAAAAGATATAATTATTTTTTAAAATATAAAATAAAATACTATAGTGAAAAGTATAAATAACTAAATAAGTTTTATTCTGACTCAGACAAAATTACTGAGAGCACAAAACTTCTCCTTTAAATATGAAAAGTATGTGATACTTAGATTTCCCATGGATCTCGCATGGATTGCATGAATTCATACAATTCATGATGATAAACAAAGAATTGTGTAATGAGAACTTTGTATTCAAATTGTATGTTTATTGATAACTGTTTACATACTTTTAGAGTTCAACAATTATAACGAGTTTGCTTAACAGTAGACTATAAAAAAAACAAAAAGAATTGACAGAAATAAATAATTAAATTATAAAAGATTATATACATATAAAAACATGTTTCATACAACTTAATCAATGAATATAATCATTCTATCTCTAAATTATAAAAGATAAAAAACCCATTAAAATACTGTAAGCAAAGTATCATTTAAGAGTTTAGATTATAAGGATGTAGATGTTATAGATAAGTCTTCTCTATCCTTACTACCATTAGATACATCTTAATGCAATATATTTTGTAGATTTACAATACACTATTCATATTTTAAATTCAAATCATCACAATTCCATCTTGACTCTAAATTGTTGAAACTTATTAAAATTATTTTTTTTCAATCTTAATCTTATTGAATGACGTTTCTATGGAGGTGTAATGTAACATCAATGTATATATTAATTAAGTAACAACCAATATGAGACTTTTACTATTACAATCAATAGTGATACAAACAGCTTAGCCAATAATAACATCTTAATAATTAAAAGAGGATATTTTGAAACTAATCATTGTATATTTTTGTTATAATTGCTTCTAATTTATATTAATTTTTATGTATAGTTATTATTAGAAAACATGAAAAGTTATAACAAATGAAATAAAAAAGGAAATTCTGAAAAGTTTATCAATGGAAGTAAGAACACACGGGATCATGATTAGTTTGAGTGAGATTGGAGAAGAACACAACTTAACTCGAACACAACTTAACTCTTCGTCCCATCTTTGATCAAGCAAAGGTAGTTGTTTTCCGTGAACCAAAATACATTCTTCAAACACCTAGAGTATAGGTTTGTCTGAGGAAAAATGGATCCACTTTAGAGAAAGGTCACTGATCCCTGGCTAAATGACAAAAAAAAAAAAAAAGGAAACACAGACGATGAGGTGATCAAGAGCTAAAAAAAGATTGATTTCAAAAGTAAAAGATTATATCTTAATCATTTATCTATTTCATCTTTCTTTTTATATAACTAATATGTCCTCGTTATTATAGGTGTTTAAATCTCTTTTGTATTGGGATTGAATATAATCTATTCAACATTTCTCTACTACTTTTCATTTATATATTATATTGTTTTATTCATTATTAATGGTCTGTTTTTGTTTTAAAAAGTTTAGATAAATTAAGCACTCATCTTTAAATAATTAATCTATTTGGAAAAGAATCTTGAATCCAGTTTGAATCCAATTATTTAATATTTTTAAAGGTTAAGTTAGATTTGAAATTATTAAGTTTTGAGCTTAAGACAAGAGTTTTATTACGAAGATTTAAAAATCAAGAAGAAGTAGAATCTTTAGGATTTTAAAATTCAAGCAATTGAGATTTTGAATTTTCAATAAGTAACTGAATATATATAAATATATGTGGTTTAGAGAGAGCAAAATAATAGAATAGGTAAATTTTAATCTTAATATATTTTATTATTGTTATCTCAGTTTTATTAGTACCTACTTTTAAAAGATAATCTTATAACTCAAAATTATGAATAAATCTTATTGAGATGTCACTAAAATAATAGAGTATAATTACTTATGAATCTTGCATAAATCATTGAGGATATTATTTAAGGTACTACATTGACTCATCACAGTACTACTCTTGCTAATAGGAAAATCTTAAAATTAACACTAAGCAGAAGTTATTACTTGACAACTTATTTGTGACATTCTTTCAGTGTAAACAATTAAAACCTAACCCAACATAAACTAAAAATAATGCATTGATTAATATAAACATTCCATATATGTAATTAAAAAATTAAAAATAAGTATTAATAGATAAAAATAAATTGCAAACATTACAAAAATATATTAAAATACAAGTGACACTAATAAGAGAAAATTAAGTTACAAGTGACGAGCTATAAGCTATAAGTCAACTAGTTTCTTCATATAAAGTTACAAGCTAATTGAAGTAACTTATACTAAAGGATCCTAAAATAAGCTACTTTGATGTATTTAACAAATATTGTTGGGTTGGTCAAATTAGTCCATAATGTAATCAAATAAGTTAATAAGTTTTGTTTGTCTTACCAAACACACTTTACAAGAAGATAATAATGTATTAAATTATTTATATTACTTAGGATACGTTTAGATCCGAACGCGGATTTGTCGTCACGGATCGAATGGGTAGAAAATTAATTTTTCAAGAAATAAAATATTATTAAAATACAAAAAATAAGATAAAAATTTTTCTAAAAACTTTCTTCACCAACTACAAAAGATTTACGGGTGGAAATAATTTTTCAAACATTTTACATTTACTTAAATATTAATATAAATATATATATATATAATAATAAAATAAATATAATTAATTATATAATATAAAATTATTATTATTAATAATATTTATTTTTAATAAAATTATAAAAATATATATATTATTTTTTAAAATAATAAATGATTAAAAATATATAATACTTAAATTTATAATAAAATAAAAAGTTTATAATAATTAATAAAATATTTTTATAAATAATTATAATAAAAATTATTATATTAATATATAATCGACTACGATAAAACGTAATCGATTATATATAATATATATATATATATAATCGATTAAGTTTTAAAAATAATTGATTATCTTAAAACGTAATCGATTATACGTAAATTATATACATATAATTGATTACGTTAAATATATATATATATATATAATTATTAATATTTTATAATATTATTAATAAAATTATTAATAATAATATAAATATAAATATAATTCAATAAAAATAAATTTAAATATTTAAATTATTATAAAAAATAATAATAATTTTTATATTTAATATTAAAATTATTTTAATTTTTAATTTTTTATTTGAAAAATTAATCATTTTAATTAATAAATATATTTTATAATAAATTAAATTTATGTTAAAAATAATTATTAATTTAATAATTTTGTATATATTTTTAAAATAATTATTAATTACATTAAATTAATTAATTATATTTATTTTAAATTATTAAAATAAATTTATAATTTTATATATTAAAATATTATTATATCTATTACATCATTCACAAATTTTTATAAACCTTCTATTCAAATTTTATCATCTTTCACTTAATTCAAACAACTAAACTTTTCTCTCAAATCATCACAAATCCACTTCCTCAAATCCACTCCTCAATCCGAATACACCCTTAATGATAGAAGCTTAGAATTTTGAAGTACTAATGTCTTTGTTATATTGATTAATGTATAGATATAGATAATGAATATGTCAACAATATGTTTGTCTTGTTTTATGGAGATTTTCATAGAAACATATAAGTGTATGTTGATCTTTTATTCCTTGTATTCATATCATAAATGAAGGTTAAACTTAAGAAGTTAACACTTGTTGTACATGGTTTTCAAATGTACTTAAGGCTGGGTGTCCGGAAGTTTGCTAAGAACTGAGTGTTCCGGCTTGTGATCACATTCGAAGTCTAGATGAACAAATGCCCTCTCAACTTCTGGAAGTTTCTCTAGCTTTATCTGAAGGCTCTCTCCAATGGCATGTGCTTCTTTTAAGGGTAGATCCTCGGGCAGTTCAATGTCAACCTGAAACCAATAGAACCGAAGTTATAACATCTTTTCTTTGTCAGGGCATAAGGCACTTTCAGAACTTTGAAGAGAAACCTTTTTAATGATACTAAATTTTATGTCTTATGTTCCTATACATTCAATAATTTCATATCATTCATCATTTAGAGTCAAGGCTAATATTAATTTATATATACCTTTTTCTCTAAACTAATAAAGATCTTTTAAGGACAAAACCATAATGAAGCTCCGAACTCCAAAGCTTACACTACCTCAGACGATGCAGTAATTGACCTAGTGATGCTATTTCAATGGACTTGAGATTGGAACATTAATTGTGTATGTGAGAATCAGTTCTCTTAGTCCTCGACTGGAGGGCTTGTTCTGGTACACCGAATAATCATCTATCATTACAAAGTTAAATTAAGATTCTAATCTCTTTTTAGTAACTAAGTTATTAGTTTAACCTTGTTCCGGTACATCCAATAGTCATCTATCTTTACAAAGTTAAATTAAGATTCTAATCTCTTTTTAATAACTAAGTTATTAGTTATAATATCTATAAATTTTGTTAATGACTAAAAAATGTAATTGATCATTGTTCATAATCCTTCATTCAAGTCATACATTTTCTTACACTCAAGTCATACATTTTCTTACACAAGATTCAAATTTAAGACTTTATTTAAGGAAATCAAATCCAAATCCACCCATAACAATGTTGGTATTAAGGTTACAGTCTAATATTTAACACTGCTGGAGTTTAACTTTATATGTATATACCTCCACAAAATATAGAACGCCAAATGTGTAAGCGCGGACAGTGTCAATGCGTTTAATTTGAGAGTGCATTAGAACAAGATATGTCAGCTTCTGCAGAACTTCAGGAGATGCAGCTTGTCCAACTAGTGAAACTGCAAATTTAACAAAATGAAAACCTCCACTAAATATAATTTTACATATAACATTCATGTTTACTTTTCTATATATTAAAAAGGGACAATTTTGTTGCAGTTCCTTTACTGATCTTTAAACAAAATTGAAATTTCAATTCTTTAGTAGAAGTTTTTACTATATAGATAGCAAACAAAACTCAGTTCTGGTTAAAGAACAACACCAAAGCAAAAATACTTAAAAGAACTACGTCTAAGTTTTACCTGCATTTTCCATCACAGTGCCAGACCAATTTATAATAGTGTAAATTGAAAGTAGAATAGCACCAACCGGGTCAATCCACCAGTAAAATTTATCACCAAGAACAGCCGCAACTAATCCAATCACATTTGTTACAACATCAAAGTGATGATCCTGTAAGTTGGCATTTGTAAGATGTTACAACAACCTCTTGATTTCATTCATTATTCATTGAGCAGTTTATTATCAAAAGAGAAGTACACGTACATCTGCATAGGCACGGACAATTTTGTTTCCTGAGCTTCTACAATAAAGCCAGAGTGCAAGCTTCACCAATGTTGCAAATATCATAACGGAGTACAACCATACTAGTTGGTCATAAGACATCTTTTCAGGAGCACTGTTTTCTATTAGTTGTTGTGCAGCTGTGATTAGAACCTGAAAGCCTGTATCAAAATGGATTACATGTGATGAGTTAGACTTTAAGCTCAACTCATCCTTATAATTAAATTAAAGTTTATGTTGATTTATAAATTATTGAAAAGGTTTCATTTTTAGTCAATGTAGGATGTCTAACACTATATCAAATCATTTAAGATTCTGGAAACATTATTATGTTTGTTAGGATATCTTACAAAATTAGGTTCAGTTCTCAGATTCCAGTATAATGAAAAGATGTATATGTAAATCAATGAAAAAAGAGAAAGTGAAATGTTGATGAAAACATTAAATGATAAATCAATTCAACTCACCAAGTGTCGCCATGACTGCTGCAAAGATAACTATTCCAACTGGCTGCACCCTCAACTTTCCAATTGGGTATTTATACATATTTGTATCCTTCATTGCAAGGTGGGTGAACCAAAGTATGCCACCAGCCATGAAGTCAAGCAGAGAATCCAATGTTGATGCTGCAACAGCTATTGATCCACTCCTTATAATCACATAAATCTGGATGTGTATATGATAAAACAACAAACATTAAAGGAACTTATACTAAATGAAGTTCAGGTAATCAATTGTCAGTAACTGCTTCAATATGAAATGTCACTTGTATGAAGTGAATCCTAATAACAGATTATAGATAGGTTTATAACTAATGGAACCTGAACTAATTTTAACAACTACTTTCATGAATAAATGAATATATACATCATATTAATATATCACCTTTAATGCCAATAAAGCCGCATTTGCATAATTAGAAATCTTCATTGCTCGTTCATGTTGAGCTTGTTTTTCAGTGTCTTCTACATCAGTGCAGTCCAATGTTACTATGGAGTCAACTTCTTCAAATGACTTCAGAGTAGCAAATTGTCTTTCATAATATTTTTTCTCCCCTGTGAATAAAGAAATATATCACTTCAAAGAAGAGAAAACTTTATGCTTTGGACACAGATCATGGCTCTATGACAAAGTAAAGCAATCAAGCAGCCTAAATGAAACAATCCTGAGCATCTTCAAAATTCTTCAATCAAGTAAACAAAAACATTTATGATTTTCTCCTTCCGAACGCAGAATGCAAAGCAGTAATCATTGGATGCAAATACAGCTTTCTTGCTAATTGTTGATATGATTAATTTTATGAACATGATATAAAATTACATTCCCTAATCCAATTGAGAATCACCACAACATTGAATCTAGCAAGAGAATGTTTTCAATCCATGCTTAAAACACTAAGCCATGGTACCATATAAGTCTAATACTCCCATATACCTTGGGTTAACAGGGTGGTATTGGAAAAATGATGATCAAACTGGAAGGAAGACTCAGGGTCTAGGCTTAAACGGACTTTATCAGGAAGCTTGGACATGAAAGTTGTTCTAAGGGAATTAGAAGAGTTCCCATCATGGTTATGGTTCCCCAGTAGTGGGCTTGTACTCGAATTCCAATCCATTCAATTACATACACAGCTAGTAGTACTAATGTTAGTGGTCACAAATTTTGTAAAGTTGAATTAAACTTAAATTCTATTTCTAAAAACAAACCATCTTAGATATTGTTTATACAAGCTCTTGCTGGTTGAGAAATTTAGGCATTTGACCAATTTACAATGACACTCGGGAACAAGCATGCTGAATGCTGCATGCCCCATGTTGGCACTGCAAGGTGCCTTGCAATTGTGGTTGCAATAAACTATTAAAATTGGAAGGTTTGTGCCTACATACGTCAACTTTTTTTAAAGTTGCGGTTTTGAATCTAACAACGGATGACGAAATGAGGAGGAACTGATTCTCTCTTAAATAAACATTTTTTTCAGTTGACTAGATTTTTTGTTTAAGATATCATAAGTTACATCAATTTAAACCCTTGATCATAGAAAGTGACATCAAATTTATCATTCTATCATTAAATTGATGACACTTTTTTCGTTTTGGAAGCCATAATTGAAGTAATTTCTTGAACGATTTAGACTATTAGTACTCTACGTATCTGTGGAGGCTAGTGTAGTTTCAAAGATAAAAATAACAATGTGCTCTCGTTTATTTCAAGAAGTTTAATTTCAATAAGCCTGAAGAATTTAATGTCTTGTGCCCTTTGTCAAAGTTGAGGGTTTTAGTGTACGACGATGGCAACAAGGAACTCTACGACCTTGCACAAATTACTTAAACCTCCTACCACTTGTCCTTTTCAATTTTACTTAAGAAGATACATCGTTTTGTTTCTTCTCTATATTCTTAAATTTATTTATTTTTTCTAAAATAACAATGTACGTTTCAGAAAATTGTATGGATTAATAATTACAAACTAAAGCTTTTTTTAGAGTGATTTTTAGATGTTAAGTTTCAACAATTTCAAAGACATCAATGGACTTTTATTTTTTAAAATGTATTTTAATTTTTCTCTCTCGTTTTTAGTTAAAATATGATCATGATTCAAATATGGTGGTGATGTGTTGAAGAGAATCTATTTTTTTAATAAAAAAAAATCAATAGGAAAATAATGTTCTTGATTTTAAAAAAGTTTAATTAAGTTTGAAATCTCTTATAAATTTATATATTTTCAATTGAGTCCCTATTAAAATTTATTGGTCTATTGAATATTCAAAAATTACATATTTTTCAATTGAGTCTCAACTCTTTAATTATTATGTTAAATGAGTGATGTCGAGGTAACATGGTTATTATCTTATTCCATTAAGTTGTTTTCACATGTATATATTATTACTAAACGACTTAGTTTTATGATTATCATAAAAAGTGATTTTTATTATTGAATAAAGATACATAAAAAAATACTAAACACAATATTGAATACAAAACATGCATATGATTGAATAGTAAAACAAACTTGGAAGTTAAAATTACACAAAAAAACCCAAACATAATGTTGGTAAACTACGAAATGAACGTAGGTTGAACAAACTTGGATTTGGATTTGCGTTTTTTTTTTTTTTTTCATTTATCCTTAATAAAAACCACAATTATTTTATACACAAAATTATATCATTTAATATTAACATAAAATAATATATAAAAACAATTAAGCAATGTAAAGGATCAATAACAATCATGTCACATTTGACAAAAAAAATAAATGATAGAAAGTCAGTTAATTAATTGTAGAACCAACCAGTTCAAGACCTCACTTAATTATATAAATATCCATTAGTGCCCAAAATGAAATGCTAACAACTGTCCCATATCAGATTTGCATCGTATAAATTAGGCCCACTGAATAATTTAGAAGTCAGAGAAACAATAACAAATTGTCATTGTCGCCAATTTTAAATAAAATGCCAATCGGCATTATATGGGATTTGATCATTCTTAAAACTACTAAATATTTTCTGATTGTTAATGAAATATCGATCAAATAATCATTTTATCTTTTACCCATTCAAATGCTGACCCGTAATGAGCTAGAACAACCAGCTATCACATTTTCATGACCATTTTCTAGCAAAATATTAAGTTAAAATAAAAAAGCTCATGCTGATAATTTCTTTATCAGCATAAAGAATTGGCGAGTATTTAAGCATGCTTGTTTGAATTTAAAAAAAATATATATAACTAACTCGTCCATTACGACAAACTAATGGTGGCATTATTGACAAAACACGTAAATTGTCTTTTAAAATATAAAGTAATATAGAATAGGAAAATGAAATAGACCATCAATAAACACTGAAAGTTAGGCTCAAAACTCGAGACAAAGGGTAAGAGCAAATTTGTGTCACATTATTAGGTGCCTAAACAAGAGCAAGGCGACAAACTTGAAGCTTATCCTATCAGCTCTTGCAAAAACTCAGTACCTGTGAGCCAGCTTCTCCTTTTCTAGGTAGTTCTGAACATACCTGCATCCATCCAAAACCATATTAGACGTACAACTTAACCAGCATCAGAGAGATGGATGGTCAATCAAAGCTATTTAGCTAGTGGAGAAGTGAATCACTCAAGAGCTTGAACTTATCACCATGCGATGCACTTAGAGATTCATGACAGAATCACTCAAAAGTTTGAACTATCACCATGAGATGAACTTATAGATTCATGACAGGATATATTATAGAGTAAGTTACACTAACTACTCTTTGAATTTTGTCAAATTACACTCATACATTGCTTGCTTATTCTAGCCATACATTGACATTCCTTAATTGTTTAAAAACATTATCTGTCACCACTATTACATTACACTAACTTTACACCATTGTTTGAAAAACATTACACTAAACACTTATTAGAGAAGGTACTGTAAGCAGAAAGTGTATTTAAAGCAATTTTGAATATGATTAATGTAATTTTCTATATTATAAATAAAGTAATCCAGCATTGATCTTCTGGGCTTCAAATCCAACTCTCCATAGAATTACTGGATATTTTCAGTTCAATACCAAATAAAAATCCTAGTTAAATTTTGCTTACTCATCTTTCGTTGAACTTTTAATAGATAGATATTGCAGAATGGTTGCCTAGAGTAACATCAGATTGAGGGAAGGGAATATAATTCAGTGTAATAATAAAAAGACATACATTAATGATAAGATAAGATGAATTGGAATGAACCTATTCATTCCACCCAAAACCTTTTTTTTTCCTTCTCAGTTTTTTTTTCATAGGTTATAGGTGATGTACAAAAAAAAAAATTGCACAACTGCATTGCTAATAGTAACATATAGCACCAGTGTTGTTAAGATTGCATAATATTGCACTTCCCTGTGGGAGCTTCAATTTAATTATTTACCACCAACTCAGATTAAAATTATACCAACATCAAGCAAGCTACCAAATCACTGAGATTTTCATAAATCTAGACACGCTGCCATTTAAGTGGCAGGGCTGAGCAAACGATTAAAGTAAGTTGGTTGGTTATTGACTTATTGTGAGTGATGTAAATACATTTCAGTCGGTAAAGACTACGCACCACTTAATAAATAACGGCAAAATAGAGAAAAAAATATTAAATGCTTCCTAGAAATTATAAAATGCCTTAAAGGATCATCGATATCTTCTAAATGATGTCTTGTATTAAGGACCAGAAGGAGTACTATGCCACATTTTAAGAGTGCCTGGTCTTAGGCAAATCTCGGGGCTATCTCTACTCCCAAACCACATTTGTCACGGGGTTCTGTCGGGAACTTAGCTGGTGATCCAGGCAATATATTATTTGTGTGTTCAATTTAATAATTGTTTCTTCAAATCCCCAAGCCTGAGTTTACATGACTAATGCGTAAAACTATGTTTGGCCAAATGGAGTTCCAAAGCAGAAACAATCAGACTAAGTTGCCGGTAGTGAATAGGGCCCCGTCAAGGCTCTCTGCCCTGCATCCAAGTCACTGACTTGTAGGTGGGTGGCTGGATGTTACATTGAGATAAGGGTGAGTGTATTTTGACTCTGTTGAAGCACCAACTTAGTTTTTACTTTTACCAACTAACATGTACGGACCAAGCCCCAGAAGTACTAGACTATTACAATCTTTAACCCTCGGGAAAGCACACATAGAGTCTTGATTTGCGTTTGTGGATGTTTGGGCTGTCTTCTAGTTTCACTTGCCTTATATTCATGACTAGTACAATTATAACCATGATTATATTATAAATTGAGGTTAATTAAATTTTACTCGCAAAAATCTTTAGGTTATGTGTTTATCCTATTCCTCTCCTTCCAATTTCAACACCACCAACCCTACGGTGCAGTTAAAAGATTGACTAAAGCTTCAAACAATTAAAGCCACTAATATCCAAACGACACCAACAAAAACATGGAGGAAAAAAATACAGAGAAATTAATTGTAAGAAAATATGCTAATACAAGACCAATTCAGGAGAGGATCGCATCACACGCTTACTCTTATTGACCACACACACAAACACAAGGACAGATTTGATATGCTCAGATACAAAATCAAACATGCCAAAACAGATTTGCCAAACTTATTTAAGCACGTCATCTACTAATTCAGGATTTATAGAAACAGATTCGTTCCTTTTTCCCTAACAAATAAGAATAACGCCTTCTTCCAGCAAGGTTCGAGACCAATTCAGGTCCAAAACCAACAACAAAACATTTAACTGTTCATCGACATTCGACTGAATTCACAACGATAAACAAATAATACATAATCATTGGGCAAAACATAGAAAGAGGGAAACCCTAACATAGAGAGAGGAAGAGAGAGTTAAGTGCAGGTGCCGACGAGGGGACCGATAAATTCCGGTTCAAAACCAACAACAATGTTTAAGCGTTCATCATTACTCGATTGAATTCACAAGGACAAACATATAATACATAATCATGGCTTAACAAGGAAACCCTAACACAGAGAGAGAAAGAGAGGGAGAGATTTACGTGTAGGTGCCGACGAGGGGACCGAGCAAGAGAGTGGCGCTGATCCAATTCTCGGAGACCTTGTGATGAATCTTCGTGGGCAGGTCCTTCCAGAGACCCGTCATTATCTTCTGCTGGAAAGGGGAGAGAGCGTAGATCACCGATTTCACAGGCACAATTTGTTTCCCCATCTTCTCAACTACCGCACAACCACGCAACACAGATCAATCAATGTGAATCTGAAACCAAATATGAACCTAATTTGTAAATTCAGTTCGCTCTCGTATTGGGTTTGGAATTGGATTGGATCTTCTCTCTCTGCCCAGTCCAGTCCAATAAGACACATCTAGAAAACACCGGAACAAGTGACATACTTTTCTTTCCTCATTTTCAATTTAATATAATTTAATTGTATAAGTCTTTTTAGCTTCTCTATCAAAAAATATAAATTAAAATATTTTGTAAGTATTTGCTTTATTAGTTCATGTTGGGTTAAACAATTTACTTTTCATTGAATTTTCAACAAATTATCAATTTAAAAAAACCAGTTTTGTAGCTTCATTTTAATTCAAAAAGATTATTATTAGAATGCTTGTTTTAAATTATAGAGAACAAATATTTTGCTTGGAGGTAATTTACTTTTGTTGTTCTAGCTTTTGTATACAATATACTATAAAGAAAAAATAAATAAATATTCAATACTAATATCAATTCAATATTTGATTAAATTATATATTATCGTTTTTGGTTACTTAAAAAAAATACACAAATATTGATCTCACCCATGCGTATCGCAGTAGTGACTTATAAAAGAAGGTATTCCATTCAATTATTGTTCTTATTTTCAAAATCACAGTTTCGTGTATGAAACAACTAAAACCGAACAAATTCAATAGAAAATGCTGTCATAGTCATGGACAACTAAAAGTATACTAAAATAATGATGATACATCAACTCACCTTAATTATTGATCTTATTTAGTTACAAAGCAGACCTTAGGCTCATTTTATATGATGATTGGATAAAGAAATTATTATCAATGGTATTAAACTCAATCTTTTAAAAGATTTTGAATAAGGATGATTAAGTGGACTGCCCTTAATTCAATAGAATAGGATGATATTTTTAGTATGTATTCCTGTTAATTTATATAATTTAGATTAAAATAAAAATTTAAAAGGATTAAAATTTGTGTATTATATTGTCTAAACAAAATAAATATATAATAATAAGATGTGGTTTGGCATAAGGATGAAGAATCTGGTGGTGGCTAGGGATATGATGGCCCCACTATGGACTTGTAGAAATCTAGAATAGTTCCACTTTACAAAGACATGCGTTAATAAGTCAAGCCAAAACAGGACTAGTTTGGCTCAGTATAGCTACAGACAACAGTGTCCATGTCTACTGCATTAACCTCAGAGGCCCCACCAACAACACAAATCATCGTTAACATATATGACTTAGATAACAAAACACTGTTACTGTGTCCAGAAAAGTACATACTCTCTCATATCAACTCTACTTTCCATGCAATCATGAACCAACAATAATAATAATGATGATAATCAGTTTGTAAGTTCCAACAGAGTTGTGTTTATAGACATTGCAGATATATATACTAATCAATCGGTCAAAATATATAATAATGAAGTTTTCCTAGTTTACAAGTCTATTGGTGCAATTGATTGTGACTTAATATGTACCCCGGTTTTGTTTCCATCTTTTTGCGAAGTTTTCTTGTTGCTGCTTCACAGAATTTACATCAAATGACACATTTGGCAATGTGGACACACTATTGGTCTGTTTTGGCACGTTTCATTTCATTGGAGGTGAATGTGGAGGGACTGCCACTGAGTTGAGGACTCTCTTCTCTAAAATTGGAATTCAGCATAGCAAGTTCTCTTAGTTGTTGCCTTTTGTAGAGGTCCTGTGACTCATCCTGCACATGCAATGGAGGAGAATAAGATGTACTTCTATACAACAAACACTTTACCCTTGATCTCACTTTGGTTGCAGCTTGACTCATTGAACATTTTGCTGCAAAGAAGACCCTTTTAGAGTATTGATTATCTTAAGTGAATTTGCTGAACAGAACAACAACTAAAACCAGAACTTTTCAAAAGGAAATTAAGTTTTCAGATGACCTGAAAATTATTTTCTTAATTATAAATCCGAGTAATTGTTGCTACTACAATAAATGATAACAATACGACATAATTGATAAGTCCTTGCATAAAAAAATGTCTAGGTAGGAAAGTAGAGACAAAATATCTAATTGCTGAGTAAAATTCCAAATTCAGCATTAAAGTTAGAACAATAAAGAGATACCATGGGTTTAAGGAGCTCTTCTATGATGTCCTGTGCTTGCCTCAGCCTTATATCAACAATATTTACAGGTAATTCAGCCTCAATCAAAATGTGCAGCGGCTCATTTAAGTGCTCATAGCCCGGTCTTCCCCTTAACAACTCTTCCTTTTTATTATAAAAAAGGTAGACAGTTATAATTAAAACAATATTAGTGAAGAAAAACACAAAAGAAAAAGTATCAACAAATTGAAAGGAAAAGCAACTGTGACATTAGATTAGGAACCAAGAAGCTGCAAGTTGAAAAGCTTTAAAAGAGATGACACCTTATCAAGTTCTTTTATTGAACCTTTCCCTCTGATATATACACGGCAACCTGTGGTAGCCTCCACTCGCTTCAGTGAATTACCCCTAGGGCCAAGAAGCCGTCCAACAAAATTGAACTGAAATTTAAGCTAAGCTTAGTGACTCAATTCTGAGTAGAACACCATAAAACTAATAGAACATGGTATGAACCTGCATAAGGTCACAGAAAAATGCACTAAAATGTTCTACATTTCTTCTTACATTTGGATAGCTGTCATTAGCAATATCCAGGCGCAATATCCTCTTCACAATGTTGGAGCTCGGTACACCTGATGCTGCTTGCCAATCTACGTTTAGTCCCTGAACTCCAGCTAACCCCTGATGTAAGATTGAACATAACCTCTTAGCAAATGAAATGACCAGTGAATGAAAAGAGAAAAAAGAAGAAAGGATAAATAAAATGGAAGAGGGATAGTGATACACGATGGAAAGAAATTAAGTTTTAGCTGCTCTGTTTCAACTGAAACGGATTAAGGAACCAACGCAAATTTCACAAATATTGACAAAATTCATGTCATAAATTAGCAACTACAAAAGTTTTAGCTGTTAGATGAACTCACATATGCCTCCTCACACAAGAGAGAGCATAGATAATGCATTGGTTCACCTTCCTTGTACTGAAATTAAACATTTTACTAAAAGAATGCGGCACTATGATCACTTGGTTACAAAGGATTTAATACCTTGTCATGAACAAAGGAATCCAAAAGCTTACAGTCTTAGATAAAGGGTGAAAACAAATTAATGGTTTTTGTATAATATTTGTAACTATTGTCACCTATACAGTGCGACAAATAGATAATTTAAGAATCTAAGTACCTGAAGTTGTAATAGGCTTAGAGATACATTTTCTTTACAATACAACGATAGCTTATAGGTTAACAATGAAGCAAGAACAAATAGGAACTAAACAGAAAAGAGTAACGGAGGATGATCAATAAAACAAGAACAGAACATAAAATTAAAGTACTTACTTCATGTGACATGCTGTTCCAACCTGTAAAATTTGGTTGTATGTCTAAAGAAGGCATAAGGTTGGGTTTGGGGCTTCCGAACTGCACTCTATCATAGTCACTGAACCCTTGGTTCTGCATCAATCCATTCTTTCCAGAAACCCTTAAAATCTCTGATAATGAAGTTACATTGAATATAAGAATGAGAGCATAGAAAGATACCTTACTAATGTAAGTTTTCAAATACGAACACGAAGGAGTAGTACCGTACTAGCAAACACATACAATTCAAACCATGGTTATGAAAACAAAAATGCTTGAGCAAGCATTAATAGTAAAACTGATCAGTTAAAGTTTGCTGTAATCATTAAAAAGAATGAGCCTAATTTATTTCTTTTACTATAGTGGAGTGTCTTCAATTCAACCAAACATTTTGTTCATTGTTTGAAACATAATAGAGATAATTATAGACACGTATTGTTGCGGAGAGTCACGTCTTTTGGGACAATTTAAGGATTTTGTTTCCTCTCGACATTTTTTTATCGTCGTTGCTTTTATGTTATCCGAAACTCACCAACTAAGACGATCGATTCCTTCTTGGTGAATATATTTGCAGATAAGAGTTCTATAGAACCATGTTGAAGTTTGCTATGATCACATATATAGGAGACCAATCTGTTTTCAACGATATAGACTTCTAATTCCCTTAGCAATTATTAGTGATAACAGAGCTAAGTATCAAGAAGTAAATTGAAATAAAATCCTTCTATACTTCAACCCGGTGAAAAGTTCGTAACTAATTTGAAGGAGTTACAAAAGGAAAGTGAAAACTAGTCCATGTAATGAGAAAACTGGGTTTTTAGAGACTAGGCCAAATTCACCTGAAACAAGAGGTCAGTTGCAATCAATGGAACAACAAAAGGGAGAAATTCTCGACAACAGAAACCTTGGAAGGTTTTAAGAAACAGCCTATGATCGCAATTTTGGTCTCAAAATCAGGGTAATTTACTATTTGCAACCGCAATTAAGACCGCATCATCCAAATTTTGTCTCGAATTCCCCACAATATCAAGGATTGAAACAAAACCGTAATCACAACCTCAATTTAAAACTATATGACACAGAGATTTAGAATAATCAACCTTGATTTAAGAGCCTGGTGCATAAGGGTAGGACTTGCATGAAAGGTCCAAGCTTCTGGTGTTCTGCTAGCAGCTCCGTTAAGTACTGACTATAAAAACGTGAATAAGAACATGCATCCAGAAGTTAATTGAAGAGCTCATTTGCATATAACATAGGTACCTAAAAATCAAAAATTTTCAGAAAAACAACAGAAGAAGAATCACCCCTCAATTTATATACCTTTCAACATCAAAACTGCTTCTCATGTTTATGTTTGGAGAACTGGCCCTTGCCGTTGAGGGTGAGGAAATCTGATTATACAAACCAGACATCAATTCTTCAAGAATAAGGACAGCAATATTGCACAGAAAGACTAAAGAAAATTGAAGGTTTTAAGAGAGAATAAAGGGTTGATTGAGATGGGCTTTGGCCTCATAGATCCTATTAGAAAAACACAGAACCACCTCACTTATTTATGTTTGAAAGAGAAGAAGAGAAGATAGTAATGGAAGAAGGAAAGGTACAAAAACTAGAAATATACATGGAGGGCCACCTTCTGTTGCTGAGTAGTAAAAGCAAGAGTTAAAGGGTTTCTCTCAATCTATCTATCCGTCCCTCTCAGGGTGTGTTTTAATTGTTGTTTTGTTGACTTCCGTTGCATTTGCAGTGTTGGATCATTGTATGTATGTTTTTCTTCACAAACAGATAGATGTTAACACATTTATCCCACAATAATTTCAAATGAATGATAAATAAAACACTTAATTTCAATAATAATTTCTGATCATCTAAAACTTTATATCAATAACATATTTCCTTCTATGAAAAATGTTACTTTTAGGAATAAAAAATAAATTTTGAATGAAGAGATATAGGGTGGTAAAAAGAAGATATGAAAGGACTTGAATCTTCAGTATATTTTGGAAGAGCAAAAGGCAAAAGGACTTTGCTTGGGTGATGTGACCATGAGAGTTGTGAGGGTAATTAAAATGGCAAAGCAATGATTGAAATGGTGAAGCATTCATGCACGCACGCTCCAATAAGGGTGCGTGGAGATAGATTAGGTTCAATCAGTAACAAAGAGGAAGCTAGCAAAGATAGCAGAGTAGGGTTACCTGTGTGGGTCAATCGCACCAGATCATGATCACCTATACTATTTCAGACCAATCATCTCATGTTTCACGCTTCTATACTTACCATGTAACACAACATAAATAATAATAATAATAATAATAATATTATTATTATTATTATTATTATTGTTAGCATCTTAGTTTTTCTGATATAATATTTATTCACAAATTTAATTATTAGTAAATTTTAATAAAAAATTGGGAGGGCATAAAGAGAGCTGCTACTAACTTGACAGCTTAATTGCTATTATTAATTGATTACCAAAATCAACTTGTATGCATTTGTTTGAAATATCATACCATTAATGTTAAGCCATTTGTTTTTATTCAACCTTCTACCCATTTCTTGTCTTACTCGAACCAACCCTACTGACCTACCAGTACAATTCTCTTTTTATTCACACTTTATAGCCTTTGGGAATCAGTATATATACATATATATATTAATTTTGTCACATAACAAACGATAAATTATTTAATTTTTAAATTTGGTTTGATATCATGAATTAAATTTATTGCCAAGAGACTTGGAGGTATCTTTTCATTCATTCCATTTTCCTCTTCACATCATATATGACATATTTTATGAATCTACATATAATATACTAACTATTCCCAATTGCATGTGTTGTCATCTACTGTCATGAATTAAATTTAATGTGAAGAAGGCATGGTTAGAAAGGTCTTCCATTTTTTTCTTTGTCATGTTAATTAGGATATATAATATAATGTTCCAATGAGACCACACAATAGAAGGTGTCATTGGATTCTAATTTCTAGGGACTCTGAGATGTGGTTGCAGCAGAAAATGAATGAATGGAACGTGCATGTTGGGGCCAGGGTCAGGGACGATAACTTAGATAGGTCACAGTTATGTCACTTATGGGCATTGCATTTTATTCACTCTTTCTTTTCTAAGAATTTACTTTGTAGTGCCATTACAAAAGTTTACTCAATTTTTAAATATATTATAGTCTAGTTTAAATTCTTTGAATATAATTTTATGTTTTTTAAAAAAAATTAAACAACCGTTGATATATTCTATCAGTGAATATTTGTAATTGTTTGCTTATTTTTATGTGTGTTCATTTAGAAACTTAATTATTTTGTATATCCGGTGACGACAACAAAGTTTAAATTTAGGATATATTGTATAAATTACCCATACTGAAGTAAACTAGTGGCTATAAAAATTAACTATAAAACGGGTAATTAGTTAATGAGATTTTTAATATATGAGAATGCCAATTTAATCTTTCTACCGAATGAAGAAAAAAAAAACTAGTTTAGTTTATGATTCGGTAAAGAAAATAAATTATTTCTTGAATATTATATCTTAATCATATCTGATTCTGTATGTTTCTTGCTTCAAAAGATTACTGAATGGTAACCTTATATTTACGAGTGACCTAATCCATAAAATATAAATAATAAAATAATTTTTTATTCATCATTTATCTTTCTATTCATTTACTATACAGCCATATACCTCAAAAATCCTTAAAATAAAATTTTATATATATATATATATTATAAAACATCTTATATAAAAATTAGTTACTCATTTAAAAATAATTTATTTTCACCACTCTTTACAAGAGAATCTCTTTTAGTATTACATATAATTATAACAATTAAAAAACAAACACACGTTATATAACGGTAAATGGACGAAAACTGAACAAATCGTCATGAAACTCATTTCATCATATATATATATATATATATATATATATATATATATATATATATATATATATATATATATATATATATATATAAAGATTATTTATATGAATAATAATGAACTCACATTTAGTCACATATGACCAAATGCAAGATGTCATCTAAAAGACTCTAAAACAACAATAAACAAGTCTAACTAAACACTAATAGGTGATATATCATAAACCCATTAAATATTAATTAATTTATGTTCCTTATCAAGGTGACACAAAGCATTTGCAACAAAACCAAATATACACAATCTACCAAGTTAAATGTAACTCTTTTAGTGTCTCACCATCTAAAGTTCTGTTTACGTGAATAGACAATAAAGTTATAATTTTTCTATTAACGTGAGTTTCGTGTTTATTACCACTTTCAATAAAGGATACCACCCTGAACATTCCTACATCATCCATTAAGGGACATACAACCACTCATCCATGGTCAAACCTCATTTACCCACATATATATGAATAGACACACATACACTTGTATATGAGCAATTCATCTAGGATTCATCACCCACAAAGGGTCACCCATGCATTCATCATGTCATGTATCTTAACATTAATCATATATCTTTCTAGAACGTATATAATTAATCTCACCTTTTATACTCATATCATCAACAAAACATGTATGAAAGCATATGACATACACATCATACTTATAAAGTATAACCACTTCATCAATTTTTGACACAATGTCACTTAAGTGGGTTTATTTCATTTAAGTGACCTTATCAATATAAACAAAGCATCAATCATTTCACTTGAGTAATATCCTCATCATTTGAGCAAAATGTAGTATGAGAGTATAACCCTCCTAGGGTTCACCTCGATTCAGTGATCACATTGTTGCTTAAGTGTTCATCACTTTATTGTTGCTTAAGTGTTCATCACTTTATCTTTATGATGGACATTTAAGCAATAGCCACATCTTGGAACGTCATCCACTAAGTTTTAGAGAACTTCCCCATCACCTTAAGATAATCAGTGTTCGAGAGTCCAAGTTATATGTCATGCAGTGTCACATAGTTATGCCATGTGTTGATCGTCATAACATCATTCTTAAGTACTCAAAATCAACGCTTGAGTCATAAATCATGTTGTTTGAGTGTCTTGTTTAATGCATGAGTGATATGGCTTCATAAGATAGGGTATTGCTTCAACTTCTCTCTCACTCAAACTATAAATTATCGTTTAATTTATGTCTTGTCGCTTGAACAACTTAAGGCGATGAGTACAATGATTATACACTGGTTGAGCCTCGCTTCAGGGATAGTACGTTGCTTGATCATTAATCAGCTTGAGAACAATCTCATCATAGATTTCACAAGAAATTTCCCACATTTTACACTTTTTTTAATCCATATTCAATATCCCATCATTCTAAAGCAAAAACAAAACTTTAGTTTCTATACATAACATATTTCACCATTTCCTAATCTTGAACATAATTATAAACTCAAATCCATAAGCATATATTATCTCATCAACATATACACTCATCTAAACAATCAACTCTTTGTTAACATATAGCATTAACTCTCATTACCCATATTGAAGTGTGTCCTTTTTTAACGAATCCTTGAGACTCACTCCCAACAATCCAAATAAGCTCATCGATAACAATCTTACATTGGCATAATCCCCTTTTAACCAACCATTCTAAAAGAAGAGAAGAAAAAGTCTCAAAATACTAGCAGGACCTACACTAAGTTTTGATTGATTAAAAGCATTATAAACCTTTTTAAGCTCTTTAGGACCTCAATCTAGAAAGGAATTCACTGTCTCAAACTAGGGTTTGGTTAGAGTTATTGTAGAGAAATAAATATTTTCTAAAGCCAAATATTTTATAATAAATTAAGAAATGAACATCTAACTTTTATTTATAGGCATTGTATCCAATTAATTTTAAAATCTATTATTAAAATCTATTATATCTTACATTCTCTCATCTTATCCTCTGAGTTGTATTATCTCATGACCATTTATCCTCACTGGTCAAACATCTTAAGATAAGTTCTTCTTGATTTAAACTCCGACAAGTTCCAACACATTAGTTGGATAAAAAATGTAGAAACATGAAATACATTATTCAACCTAACAAGATGAGGTCGCAAAGCAATCTTATAGGTTACTGAACTCATCCTTCACAAAATTTAATAGGTCTAAGAAACTTCGGCATGAGCTTTATAGATCTCATGGCTCGACCAACTCCTGTAATAGGCAAAACCATAATAAGCACATGGTCACCCACTACAAACTCCAACGGTTTCCTTCTCTAATATGTATAGGATTTCTACCTACTTTAAGTGGCTTTCATATGATCTTGTATCTATTGAACCTTCTCAATCATTTGTTTTAGTAACTCTAGTCTACCATGACAGTCTCACCATCTCAATACAAATACAATGGTGTTATGCATATTCCACCATACAAAATCTTAGATGGAGTTATTCTATTACTCACCTAATAGCTATTATTATATGAGAACTCCACAAAAGGCAATATCACATTCTAGCTCTCAAGATTATCCGAAACACGTGTGCTTAACAAATCTTTTAACATTTGTATAGTTGTCGCTGATAGTATAGCTATTTGAGGATGATGGGTTAAGTTAAGCTTCAATTGTGTCCCTAAAGCTTCATGCAATGTATGTCAAAACTTGTATGTAAAACTAGGATTTCAATTTGATATAATACTTGTGGAAACTCCATGTTCACGGTCTCACTAATGTACAACTATATTATGCATGGATATTCTTAAGTCCACTAGTATGAAGTGAACAATATGGCCCATATGCCATAATGTCTCTTAATTTTATGAGGCAAATGGATAACAAAATCCATAGAGATGTTATCTCATTTTCACACTAGAATATCCAATTGTAGTAACATGTTACCTGGTCTTTGGTGCTCTATCTTGGACTCTGATAAGTCAAACAAGATGAATCATTAGTTACAACTAAAGTGTTGCAACTAATGTGATTTGATTTCATGTTTACATCTAGACTCATATCTCTAAAAGCCTCGAAGAACTCCTTTTCACTGATTATCATACTAGATATTTGTATCATCTTCTTGTTTAGGACGTCAACAACAACATTCACCCACTTGGATGATAATTTGACTAAAGATCATGATCTTTCAAGTACTCCACCCATCTCTATTATCTCATGTTTAACAACTTCTCATCAAGGAAATACTTCAGTCTTTTGTGATTGTTGAATACATCAAACTTCACACAATAAAGATAGTGCCTTCAAATCTTCAGAACATAACCACTTAAGTAAGCTCTACAATAACTCTTCCCATGCACCTTCAACTATGGAAAAATATAAGCAAAGTTCTATTGCATTAACACGCACCTCAAACCCAATATGAAGCATCATAATAAAACTTATAGGGTTTACTTATATGAAGAACCTTCAACAGTGGGGTATGCTAAGCAAGAAAATGATAAGCATATTTTGAGGTCGATATATTGTACTGAGTTGAAGTGGACTTTTGTATATTGCTATGCAGCGAATATAACAAAAAACTACCTTGTTTGTAATTAATTGTAACAAATTCGATACACGACACATTTTGTGGTCCACACTGATGAACATGATCTTTTTGTAGTTGGGATGTGTTTATAAGAAAATTATTGGATAATTATAGAAGTAGTGTCTAAACCCTAATCTTATTACCTTTATTAATGTTATATTTTTATTGCTGATAAAAAAATTATGAAGATGTTTAAGATTTAAAATGTTTTATCTTTATATTACCAATATCATCATTAATATTTCTATCACCAAAATAATTATTTTATTTATAAATTATTTATCATCATAGTAATTGTTGTAGTTAATTTCACTAATTCAACCATGTTGTATAATATTATAGAAAACTAATTTAATAATTATAATATTTAAAAAATTAATTATAATTGAGATTTTTTTAAATTTTAGTTGTATTTAATAAACTTGTTATATAGATTGAATGGTTGCATTATAATATTTTTTTTTTATCATATATAGAAAGAGAAAGAGAAATTAGTACAAGTAATATCGTACCCATATAAAAGAAGATAAATATGATTATGTTATATTTATGTTTTAAAGTATATAAATATTAAATAACTCATTGTTTATCCAACAAAACCATTGACACTAACAATCTCAAATCATATTTCTTAACGTTTTTTTTTTTTCATTGGTGTCATTAGATCTAACATAATTTATCAGAGATAAATAATAATTAAAAATTTCAGAATTTCATTCGAAATTCATGTTTAAGCTAACATTACATATTAGAGATGAAAAACTGGACATGTCAATTTAAGCTAATAAATCAAATGAATTGAAATCATCAAGAATGAACTGAACGTTTGAAAATAATTGTATTTTAGCATCATAAATGCCAAAAAATTATTAAAATAATAAGCAACTACTCATTTTACATAAATGTCTAGAAGGTTTAGAATAATAAAAAAACTTTAGGTTTAATTCAAATTCCATGCATAAACTAGCATAAAACATCAATATGAAAGATATAATTGTACATTTCAATATAATTGAAACCACAAGACTTAAAACGAACATTTGAAGATATCAATTTGAACTAACACTGAATCAAAATTGCATAATTCGAAGAGGAAAAACAAAAATGCCCTGATCTAAGCAAAGTACTCACGTTCTATCATTGGTCGTGTTCGAGTCCCAAATGCAGACGGTACTTTGATGTCACCAAAAGAAGTCATGTCCAAGATTTCATTGTTTTCTGCTACACAATCCAACTCTTGTACCCTTGACCCTTTTCTGTATCTTCTCACCCCAACAACGAATAGTCCCAAAATAATCATCATCAATAACAAAATCCCACCAATCCACAACACATGCTTCAAAGGTGCTGGTGATGGGGCATTTGACTCCACAACTATGGAAAGGTGCCCTTGTTGCACTATTGAACACACATTCCCAAGTAATAGGATGTCAAAGTGAACAGAACCATTCAAATCAAAATACACACACTTCACCAATGCCCCCGGTGGTACTGGTTTCACATTAGGGAAATGAACCAAAACTGGCTTATTAGAAGTCTTTATATCCAATTCACGTAAAACCGAAGCAGACAAATTCTCACCACTATAGGCCAAGAGGCCCAAAACAGGACTCAAATATGAATAACCAGATAGAGGATAAAATGTATCAGACCAATTTCCCAAGTTCTGGTACACCAAGACAAGCCTTTTCACATGAGGGTTCTCAACAATCCCAATGGGGATCTCAAATTCTTTATAGCTGAGAACACCCCTGCTCTTCAAACTACCACTTTTGAGCCTCATTGCTGAAACTTTTATCCCTGTTAGGTTGGTGGGGACTTGAGCATCATAAGACACCCCAGTTCTTGGATTCAAAAGAGTCTTAAAGGCCAAATCTTGAAGATGAACATCTAATGAACGAGCTGAGACAACAACATCAGGTGAGAGTTGAGCACTTGAAAGTGATACATAAAGGAGGAATGTCAATAAGAGTAGCACAAACAAATTAGTTTTGACCCTCATCAAGATCTCATTCGTTTGATCAAAATCAACTCAAATTCACTCAGAATTTTCTCTTGTTGAACCACACAAACACTTATGCAAAGGTCATGCAAGAATATCACAACTTTCTCATAATTTCATTTGCCCAAAAAAGAAAAAAAAAAGATCTTGAACATTAAAATAAGGTTAGTCTAATTTTCAAAAAGAAAATTTACAAATAGCGAGAAACATTGCTTCAAAATACCTAACCAGATGTTCTAGTCAAAGGACTAGTTAGTTGGCAATTGGGGTGAAGGGTTCAAGACAAAATCTTCAAAATTTTTATTTAGTAAGTTTGGTGTTTAAAATTTAAAGGAGACAATTTTAAAGGGAAAGAAAAAAAAAAGGTTAATCTTTATTAGGAAATCTCTTCTTAGTTGAACATTTTGGAAGAGAGAGAGTGAAGAAAATGTATGAAGAATGGAAGGTGACAAATTGGAGAAGTATCAACATTTAGGAGGACATATGGGTATGAGTTTATGAGAGTAGACATTCTTTTTGTTTCTTTTAGAAGGGTAACATATTTTTTTTTTCTCTATTAATAAATATGTGAAGTTAATTTCCTTTAAAAAAATATTTTAGTCTCTTTAAAAGTAATATTTAGTTTTGGTCTTTTAAACTTTTAAATGTTTTTCATTTTTTTAACCGTTATCTAAAAAATAATTTCTCTTTTAATAAAATGTTATTTAAATCACACAGAGAATTAAAAATTAGTACATTCCAAAGTTAGAGAAATTAAAAACAGTAAACAATTTAAGAAAGATTAAAATATATTCTATCTTTTTTCATAGCTTGGTAATATGATATTATATTATTTTTCTTTCCATTTTTCAAGATATTTTCACTATTTGGAAAAGACTGTGTGACTAATTCCTCGAGTACTTACCCAACAAAGAAAGGATTATTTTGTATAAAAGATGAATGGTTACTATACAATTTATTTGAGTAAAAGATCACTCTTTGTATCATTACCGAGGATAAATGTAATGAGATATATTAATTTAAAATTTGAAATTAACTTTCAAAGAAGTGTCTACATTTAGTATTTCATAATATCTCAAACACAATCAGAAAGAAATACTATATATATTAAATATGTTTAATAATTTTAAAATAACAAGTATTAAATGATTTCAACATTTCTTTGGTAATATCGTAATGAATTTTCAATATGAAAAAGTGCCTTAATAAAATTATTTAATAAAAATAAAAAATGTTTCAATGTTTTTTTAAAATTTGTTTTACCAATATCTTGAACAACTTTTTTACCTAATTAGCATTTTTTTAGTTTTTATTTGCCTTAATAGCATCTTTTATTTTTTATTTTTCTTAATAACATTCTTTATTCTTTAATTTCTTAAATAGCACTCTTTTGTTTTTTACAATAACACTCTTTTTTTTAATAGTTATTAAAAATTATGATTATTAGTTTATTAAAATTAAGATAAAAAATAATGTAAAAATAATTAAATTCAAATTAAAAAAAGAATACAAATAAAATAAAATTAAATACTTTATAGGTTTTTAAACTAATTAATTATAATTGGAAAAAATGATAAATTATTTATTTTATATTTTATAATAAATTTAAATTTGGCATAATAAATTATATTAAAATAAATTATAATAATTTTGTGATTTTATTTTTATATTAAAATTATATTGGAAGAAAAAATTATAATAAATTATAAAATTGTTATTTTATTTAAAATTTGTATTTTTAGTTTGTTTAAAAAATATCTAAATAATTAATGGCAAAAATCAAATAAAAATTTGATAAAGATAAAATTTAATTTTTGATAAAGATAAATTTTTATTTTTGATAAAGATAGAATTTGGTTTTTGATAGAAATAAAATTTGATATTTTATTAAAGATATTATTTGATTTTTCATAAAGATAAAATTTGATTTTCGATAAAAATGTAATTGATTTTTTGATAAAGATAAAATTTGAGTTTTGATAAACATAAAATTTATGTTTCATTTCAACACAAAGTATTTCGTGTATCATTAACTAAACTATTTAGTGAATATATGATTGTCATTTATTTTTCTCTTTATGTTCAATATGTATTACATCATTTCAATAATTAACAATTTTTAAATAATAAACATAACATTTAAAAGCAATTCATAAATAAATTAAATTTTATTTAAAATTTTTAAATCATTTAATTAATATTTATTTGTAAAAATACTTTAACAATTTTATTTTATTTTTGCTATTAATTATTTAGATATATTTTTTAACAAATGAAAAATACAAATTTTAATTCAAATAACAATTTTATAATTTATTATAATTTTTTCTTCCAATATCAATTTTTAATTCAAAAATACAACCTGTAAATTATTATAATAAAATACAATCACAAAATCATAAAAAAATAAAAAATAAAAAATAATAATATAATTAATGTACTGACTATATACTAATTAAAGAATAAATAAATAAATAAAAGAGTATTATTTGAGAAATTAAAGAATAAGAAGTGTTATTGAGGAAAATAAAAAATAAAGATTGCTATTAAAGGAAATAAAAACTAAAAAAATATTAATTAGGTAAAAAAGTTTATCTTAAACCCATGTATGTATATTTAGTCTAGATGGTGGTCAAAAACGACCATGATCACAACATAAGCATGCTTGTGCGGTGAATTATTTACATTATTATGTTATCATGTTTTTTTTTTAAGTGTCTAATGCACTAATTTAATAAATACATTGTGCATTTAGGAGGATCATCAATATTTTATAGCATGATCGACTGTATATATGTAGTAGAAGGTATTCCATTGTAGGATGAAACCACGGTGCATTGCAGTTAGCTGGAGAATAATAGATGAGTGGGTTGTTTATACTAGATGTCCATAAATTATACATGACATGCGACAAGAACCTTTGTCTACTACTTAAATTATATATTTTTAAATTTAATAATGATATTGTAAAAAAAAAAGTTTGATTATTAATATGAAACATTATCATCATTTCAGAATGTTTATTTTTAGTGAATATTGTTCGTATTAAAAAATATATTTCCATTAAATAAATTTTGTTTTAAAATTTAAAAATCCTCTTTGAAATAAATTAATTGTACTGAAATTAATTCAAATAAAATATAAATATATTTAAAAAATAAAAAAATAATATATCCTGAAACATGCAATTCAAAATATACAAGATATATTTTAGAATGCATGATCAAGAACACAATATTTAAAAGGATAAAAGTCAGATTCTATGGGAGTGCAGTTGAATTTTACGGGGGTGCATAATGCAAAACCCTTAATAAAACTTAACAACCCAATGCGTTACTATTCTGACATGGCTATAAATGAGGCCAATGGGCTTCGAACCCCACTCAACAGTTAAACTAAAATTGGAGAGGAAAATATAATTACTTTATGCACTTCCAGAATTACTTCCTGTACCTCCTAAAATTGTAATGAGGGACGTATAGCATAAGTATAAAAAAATTTCTTCAATGTCCATGAATCTGTCATGTTTATTGTTTCAAAATTTTGTGGAAAGTATTAGATTTTAAGTTTCCGAAAACAGCATTTCGTAATTTGGTTTAAATTTTGCTGAAATATTATTTTATAACGATAATTTTCATTGTGAAATAGTTTTAAATGATTAATAATTTGAAAGTATTTTTAATAAATTTTAGATTTCATTTCTGAAAAACCGTAATAATTTTGAAAAGTTATTTTTACCATTATATTGTAACGGGGAGGTGCAAAAAGAAAATATAGAAGTACAAAATAAATGTCAAATAACCATTGTACAAAAAATAGGAAAGAAAAAACAAAAATAAAAATAAACCACTTCACGTCTCACCCAAGACGTTAGCAAAAGGTATAGTTTAATTGCCCAACATATTTCTCTTTGATGTATAAATATAGCAACTCGCATTCTAAATTTAATTCTTACCCTAGTACTTTCATTTTTTTTTCTTAAGAGTTATTTATTAGAAGCATTGTATTAAAAAATGAAGGGTGAAGAAAATAAATAATTTTCTTAAATTAGAAAAGGATAAAACATGAAGATAAATATCATGAATAAATATTTTAAATTAGTCTCCGAGTCACTATAGCACAATGGATTAAATTACTCTCACACTTACAAACTTCTTTTAGATCTAATGATTAACGTGGAGTACTCATGAAAACTAATTTAGAAAGATAAAGTAGCTCTTATAACTGCTTTAAGAATAATTTATCATCTCTCTTTCTCTATTAGTCTATGTGTTATATCTCATTCAAAATATATTAAATTTGGCACAATATATATATATATATATATATATATATATATATATATATATATATTATATATATAAATATATATATTATATATATATATATATATTAAATATATTAACATATAAATGATCTGATTGTCTTTTTATTTATATTTATTTCTGATAAAAAAACTGACATAAATATTCCTGATAGTGAAACTATTAAATTCAACAATGAGATAATTAAATTCATGTTTATATAAAAATTATTGATAGTATACAATAATTTTAAAAATTTAAAATATACTTGCAAGTCATTTAGAAAAATTATAAAAAAATTATTGAAATAATTTTCTAATTATAGGATATGAATTAATCTTTTTTGTTTAAACCTCGATTTAAAAATTTAAATCAATTAAGATATATATATATATATATATATATATATATATATATATATATATATATTTTAATTAAAAATATAATATTAT
>Ga0209700_101071_pt1 | contig 55293 bp, 21 predicted proteins | sample SiratroredBW_FD_187528 | JGI IMG/M metagenome (GOLD analysis project Ga0209700, IMG submission 187528) | Root nodule microbial communities of legume samples collected from California, USA - Siratro red BW (SPAdes) (version 2) | ecosystem: Host-associated > Plants > Roots > Nodule | place: USA...
AAAAAAAAAAAAAACAATATAAATAAATAATATATATATATATATATATATATATATATATATATATATATATATATATATATATAATCAATTATGATTGATTGGAAATAGTTACACCTAAATTTCCTTTGTTTTTTTTTCTTTTCTTAAAGCATCATTGTTTTTATTTGCTTTATTTATCATCAAGTAAATAAACTTCTTTTTTACCTTGCCCAAAGATAAATGCATCAATCAATATTAATATTAGTTCCCCTCTTGCTCCAAAAAAGGATGGCTAAGTAATAAGCCCCAACCAAGAGCACTAGTTGTTAATATTGCAATTGTCCTATTCAAACCTTATAGTTGATCCTAAAAATGTGTCATAAATTAAAACAATACAATAGTTAGTTTAATCTGGTATCAAGTTTACTATGATAATATTTTTCTTATTAATTTATCAACTGGTTTTCTTCTGTTTGGGCTTTTCCTCAACATCCAACAATATAAGGTGTATTTGAATACGGATTTAATTTATTAATTTAGTTAAACACTAATAATCATAAAGAAATGGATTGAGGTTATAACTAGATTAGAAAAATGAGAAATAAATAAAACACTCTAATAGACAGTTAAATTAATTTACAGGGATTATTCTTTTGTCTCTAATTTAATAATCAGTGTAAAGTAATCAACATATAATATTATTGAGCCATTTATAAATATTAAAAAATTTGTAGAAAGATGAATATAAAATAAATATTCTATTAAACTAAAATTATCCTATGAGAGATAAAGGAATTTATTTAAACAGAGAGGGGCCAGCATTGTTACTTCTGGCAATTTACAAAGAAAAAAAAGCAAACACTTAAGACAAATACACACGTATGGGTGATAAGTGTTAAAAACAAAATCAACAAATCAATACCATTTCAAAACTCATTTAATTATATATAAATAAATAATGGTTTCCAACTAACACAAAGTCCACCTCCCTCACCTCCGGTGTATCGCTCCGCCTGCATTTGTAAATATAAAATAAAATAAATACGAATTAGGTGGTATCTTGAATATTAAAGAGTATTCATATTTTTTTATTTTTAATTAATAAAATAATTATTTTTCGTTAAGATTCAGTTAAATATAATTTAATTTAACAATATTTAAAATTGAAAAGGTTTATCTAATTTGTTTCAAAATCAATATTAAACATAAAAAGTAAAAAAAAATGAAATAAAAAAGAAAGAATAATTCAGAATTCATTCAGACACTTAAAAATAACAAGATTTAGAAAAATAAATCATATAATCAAAATTTGTGTTATTTATAAAGAAGATATTATAAATATTTTTGTAGGTAAAATCTAATTTCTGTTCTGCTAAGATTTCGAATATGTTAAATCGTTCTCCAAAAGGTTTTGTCCCTCTAAAATTTAAATATACCTTTTTATGTAATTGGTAGTGATAGATAAAAAGTGATATATGATACTTTTCACAGGTGAATTTTATAATTAAAAATGATTTTGTTAGATGTATAATCCACATTATGTTAAAAGTTATGCAAATAATTTTTTGTAGTACCTGATTTTTTTTAAAAAATTAGATAATAAATTTAAATTAAATGATAAATGAACAGATATAGATTTTAATTAATTTTTCATTATTGTATTGGTGGATATGAATGAATGCATGTGACTAAGTTGATGAGTTTAGCAAATTAGCTAAATAGCTAAAGCAATTTGATTTATTACGAAAATATAATAATATAAGCATTATGATATACAATGTCCTAAGTAATATCATACTTAAGTTATAATTATATATTAAGTAGATAAACTTAATAAAGAAAAGGTAATTTTCATGTTTCATTATTTAAATTAAGATATTTAGTGATGTGAAATTACTAATTCAGGAAGAAAAGTATTGAAGGCGATAAGATCTGTGTTTTGAGGGTTGTACAGAAAAAAGATTCTGCACAATATATAAATTTTATGCAAACAACTCTATCTTGACAACATAGAACTAAAGTTAACATACTAAAAGAGCTCAAATATAGTTTCTCATGAGATATATTCATAACGGATCCTCTAACATCAAGTTGTGTTTGTCCTAAGATCATAAAGTTGGAAACTTATGTAGAGAAAATGATTCATGTGTAATTATATATATATATATTTGGGATGTTATAATAATGGTATTAGAATATCTCAAACTTTAAAAAGATTAAAAAGGATGATTTTGATATGTTTCTTTGTGTGTGATAATTTGAAAAGTGAAAACAAAATATAAGAATGCATTAGGAAATAATGAAAATGATAATAAAATTGTGAGAATGCATAAGTATTAGATCAAGAGATTTTTTTTTTATCTTAATTCCAAGTTTTTAGAGAGAGAGAGAGAGAGAGAGAGAGAGATATATATATATATATATATATATATTTAATTTTTTTCTTTCTTTTTTTGTTTATATTAGTTTGGGGCATTTTTTTTTTCTTTTTTTCTAAATGAGATGACATCCAAATCCCTTCACCATTATATATAAACCCATGTCTAGAGCATGGATGTGATGGTCACTGCTCTCCAATATGGGAGTGTAACTTTACCAACATATACATAAGTTGGAGACCGCCAAAATCACAGTGAGCAACTCAGACAATTCATAAAATACTTTCACTGAACATAGATGGATTCATTTCATGAATAAGTGGCACATATATTTGTTTATATTATATATTTTTATCCTGTTATAAATTTCTTCTAAACTATTAAACTAGAAACTATTTTCATCAGTTATATTATGTAATTGTTATTAACCCCACAAGTTTTTGGATTATTCACTTATTAAAAAAAATTGTTTATAATTTATTGATATACCCTTATTTTGGTTATCTAAATGGTTGATAGTTGTCTTAGTAAGACGACAATATGATGGCTTTACAGGTTGGCAGAAGACCTTGCATCCTCACCCTTTTTTTTTTCTTTCTTTCTTTCTTTTTTTTTTTTTTTTTTTTTTTTTCTTTCTTTCTTTCTTTTTTTTTTTTCTGCATTATTTCTAATGCTCCTCTTCCAGCTAGCAACCAAAGTCATTGTAACAAACCAAAATATCACAATAAAAACAAAAACAGATAAGTTAGCTAACTGTTAAAACCCGGTGCTTTATAAAATTAATTAAGAGATAATTTATTTTTCTTTTAAACTCTTAAATACCTTGGCAGTTAATATTAGCATCATATTACCCCATTTATTTGCTAAATGAGTATTTAATAATTACAAGCTCAACTGCAAAAAAAAATAAAAAATAAAGAAACCACAGACTACAAATCACAAGGGTCTTGTTATGTTTCATAAATATAGATATTTTGACTTAATGTGTTAGTGAGGGTAGAAAAGGTAATGGAGCAGCTATTATAGAAAATGGAAAGAAATAAACGGTAGTGGATTTTTGGTGCATTGGAAAAGAACGGAGGACAGAGAGAAGCTAGGTGGTTCAGAAAATAATAAAAAAATTGTCAGTTTATGACGTTTAAAGCAAAAGATAAGATAATATTAAAAATAATAAATGTTTAGCTTCTTTGCTTTTTCTTTGAAGAAATAGGAAAAGAAAAATTCAGACAGACCTGTGCTCCACGTTGCTGTCACGCGGCTTCGCCGCTCCCTAGTTTCATAATTTATGACTATTGGCTACTTTGCGTAATCTTTATATTCAACAATTATTTAATCCTATTTAAAATGATATAATGTTATATTTAGAATTAATAAACTATATAAGTGTTGGTTAAATATGATACTAATTTTGTATTTCATTTTTAATTATGATGTCATACAATTTATTTATGAATATATGAGAAAATTTTAAAATTATAAATATATTATTATCTAAAAAAATCTAAAATATATATTGAATCACATTCAACTCAGTTAAAAATTGATTTATCATTATAATTATGATATTTTAGTATTTTGATCATTACATTTCTTATTATGTTATAAGTATTGACAATATTTTTGTTCCACTTTTTGAAATATTGACAATATTTTTTATGAAACAATAAAAACATTGTTTTTTAAGTACTTTTCTAAAATTAAAATATTTTTAATTACTAAATTCATTCCACTTCACTCAGTCCAATTATGATTGGATTTTCCTAAATAAAGGTGAACCGTATCCAATTCAATTAATTTTAATTGAATTAGGGTAAAATTAGACTTGCAATATCAAATTCAAATGACTTAAACTAAAATATAATTGTAAACCTGTGAAAGACTCAAAATTAAAATTAGATAGTGTGTAGGATATAGCTACACATACAGTAGCTTGTGGCAAAAAAAAATGTTAAAAATCTCAAGACATTAAAATATAATATATTATATAATATTTTAGGAAAAAATAGTGGTTAGTTGCATTACAATTCATAATATTCCAAACCCAACTGTATCCTCTTGTTTCATTTCTCTCTCTTTCATTATCATTCTTCCCCAAATTTCAATTCCTCCGAGATTCTCGCTTTGCCCAGTTAAGGCGTCACGTTAACCCTCTCAAGAATGAACCAACCAATTAATTATTAATTGTTATTAACTAGAAAAACTAAATTAACTATTTTATTTTTTCATTTTCTCAGCAACTGGAATAAAAAAATATTTTTAATTAATGTAGAAAACCCGATGAAACACATTATTACAGCGTTTTGCAATGTTTGTACGTGTCCACATTTGATAAGTCTCTTCACACACCTTATTAGACTCTCTGACTCACTTTCCTCAACACACAACACAACCTTAACCTTAACCTTTGCAGCCACAATGGCCGGCGAACTCGCCGGAGACCACACGCCAGAGCTCCTCGGTCTGGTCCACGACATCGCCGGAATGTGCGCCGGCTCCTCCTCCGCCACGCCCATTGCCGCCGACGCCCTGTTTCGCAAGGACTGCACCGATCTGGTTCGCCGGATCTCCCTCCTCACCTACTTGTTCGAGGAGATTAGAGAACTCCACAACAATAACAACGGCAACAATGTTGTCGCTTCCGCTTCCTCGTCTTCTTCCTCCTCTTCCGCCGCATCTTGGTCGTCTGATCTTGTCGTCGCTCTTCACTCCGCAAGAAGCTTGCTTTCCGTCGCCAGAAACTTCCGTTCCAATTGCTCCTCTGTGAGTTTCTTGATCTATTCCAACGTCAATCCTTTGGGGGTTTCGAAACTTAAGCTCCTACGTCTTATTCTTCCGTTTTTCAGTAATTTAGATCTGTAGTTCGCTAGCTAAAACTCCCAAACTTTGAGTTCTTTTTTGCATTCCTTTCATTAACTGTAACGGCATCCTACAAAGTTTTTTTGAGGAAAATTTATCTTTAATTTGTTGTTGGCGATTGGGGTGGGTCTGCAAAAGTTATTAGTGTTGATGAAGTCTATTATAAAGTTCAATTGTTACTTGTGAGAGTAGATATTTCAGGAAATTGTTACTTGAATTTTTTTTGTTGATTTGGGTGTAATGCGTGCAATCAAACCGCTATCTATTGTTATGTTTCAATGGAGAAAGTAGAATAACTCCCATATAAATTACTCAGGGCTTGTCTATGTTCTTTGTGTTGTTCACAAAGAGGGTCGGTTTTGTCGAAGAGACTATTCTCGCGCATGGCGAATCAAGGTTTGAATCATTTGAGAGAGGTTCTTGCATTTAGAGCTAAACCGTGTCTGAAACAAAATTGCCTCAATGAGGATATTTGTAGAAAAAAAAAATGTCCGTTGTGTAGTTTAATTGAATGGGAGTGTTCTTCAGTTTGGCATTCTGGGTGTTGCTCTTCGTGTCTTGGTAAATTTGTGTCTCCTTAAGATGTGTTCTTTAAATAGAGAGATAATTTTGCACTTGTTGAATTGCTTAAGTCGGAATCTTACGGGGGTTGAATTTCTGTGGGCATGTCTATGTGTAAAAGGATGTCTGTGTACTTCTCTGAAGTTTGATGTATCTTGATTTAAGGATGGAGCTGCAAAGACCATTATCTTCCAATTTCAGTGTGTGACTTGGAAATTGGAGAAACTGTTGAGTAATTTGCCGTATGACAATTTGGACATCTCAGAGGAAGTCAAAGAACAGGTAGAATTTGGATGAGTGGGTTGGTTTTTAATTTGATGTACTATTTGCTTGAGTTAATTTGCTGATATTATCTGCTTTTCTAGGTGGATTTGGTGAGAACGCAATTGAAGCGAGCCACAGAAAAATATGGGTTTATGATTTCAAAGATGCCATCTCATGAATTATCGCAGCCACTGACTGAAGAAATTAGTCAGGTTCTTGCCAAATCCGTGGGTGGACTGTACAAACAACACAGCTGTCCTGAAAATTTATCAGAACTAGACAGCATTCCTAAAAACAATGGAGAGAATAATTGCAGCACAAATCGGGCAGGATCTCGCTTGGAAAGAGCAAGGAGCATCCCTGCTTCTTCTGAAGTTCCCCTTTTGAATGAATCTGATCCTGAAAGTCAAGAAATTTCTGAGACAAAGAGTCTACATGAGGTTAAAAAGCCTGAACCAATTGTGATTCCTGAAGATTTTCTTTGCCCTATATCCTTGGAACTAATGAGGGATCCTGTTATCGTGGCGACTGGTCAGGTAAATTCATCTCAGATGTTGCATCAACAAAAGAAATACTCCTGCAAATTTTTCTGATCTTCTAAATTTCCTGCTTCTGTTATTCTGCAGACGTATGAGAGATCTTACATACAGAGATGGATAGATTGTGGAAATACAACATGTCCGAAAACTCAGCAGAAGCTCCAACATCTGACCCTCACACCAAACTATGTTTTAAGGAGCCTTATTTCTCAGTGGTGTATAGAGCACAACATTGAGCAACCAACGGGACTAACTAACGGTAAAATAAAGAAGAGTGATGGGTCATTCAGAGACGTTACTGGTGACATAGCAGCAATTGAAGCTCTGGTGCGGAAACTCTCCAGTCGGTCTGTTGAGGAGCGTAGAGCAGCTGTTACCGAAATTCGATCACTATCCAAACGTAGTACTGACAATAGGATACTAATTGCTGAAGCTGGAGCAATTCCAGTTCTAGTCAGCCTTCTAACATCAGAAGATGTATTGACGCAAGACAATGCTGTTACTTCCATTCTAAACCTTTCCATTTATGAAAATAACAAAGGACTTATAATGCTTGCTGGTGCCATTCCATCCATTGTCCAAGTCCTACGTGCTGGAACCATGGAAGCAAGAGAAAATGCAGCAGCAACCCTCTTCAGCTTGTCACTTGCAGATGAGAACAAAATCATAATTGGCGCGTCAGGAGCCATACCCGCTTTGGTAGAATTGCTCCAAAACGGGAGTCCCAGAGGAAAGAAGGATGCAGCAACAGCATTGTTCAATTTATGCATTTATCAAGGGAACAAGGGCAGGGCCATTAGGGCAGGGATCATCACAGCATTGTTGAAAATGCTTACAGATTCAAGCAAATCAATGGTTGACGAAGCCCTTACAATAATGTCAGTTCTTGCCAGCCACCAAGAGGCAAAAATTGCTATAGTAAAAGCCAGCACTATACCAGTTTTGATAGATCTTTTGAGGACAGGATTGCCTCGCAATAAAGAGAATGCAGCTGCAATTCTTCTTGCCTTGTGCAAGAGGGATGCCGACAATCTTGCTTGTATAAGTAGACTTGGTGCAGTCATACCTCTCTCTGAACTTGCTCGAACTGGTACAGAGAGGGCCAAACGGAAGGCTACTTCATTACTTGAGCATCTTCGTAAGTTGCAGCAACTTTGAATGGTGTAGTTCTGTAAAGAACTTCAAGTTTCTTCTGTTCTCTCATTATTTGACATAATTTTCCACACTGCGGTTTGCAAACTGGTCATACGAGGTGAAATAAGAAAATCAGCCTCGTTGATTCAGTTATTCTTTTCTTGGTTTCTTCTTTTTTAACCCCTGTATGAGCGTGTAAAGAAATCAATTGATATATTGTTTCCTTATCAAATTATTGCACAAGTTCCTGTTTTCGTTTTTAGCTTGTTGCCCTGTTGAAATAGTTAACAGTAGCATCTAGCCCTTGTGCCGCCGACTATAACTTAAATTAGACCGTGCCAGAATCAAGGCACTCTTTGAATCTCAATAAATGTATTCAGATTTAACATCTCCCTGATGGAAAAGTCAACAATTGTCTTCCTATTGTTTTTCAGTTTTTCGTAATCAAATAACAAAATTAGAAGATAGAAAAGAAAAAAGGGAAGTTTTCTATTGCATAAAGGCAATCAGTCTATTGCATCAGAATGCCATCCTTTGCCCAATTCTTTTGTTGCTCGTTTTCCTTTCTTGGGTTTCATTGATGTTCTAAATGCCTCTTAAAAGTGTTTTTCTTTTTATTCTTAAGTAAAAAAGGACACTAGATTCAATATGAGAGATCTGAACATCTGCCTCATTTACTTCAACTAGAAGTCATCTTTGAATCAAACAACAAGGAAGCAACTGGATCCAGTTTATCAGGAAAAGTCCTCAATATATAGCAAATCACCCAAGATATGCAGACACCTCCACGCGTATTAATCAATTTTTAAATTACTCTATAAAATTATAAAACAGAAACTCACTTGTAAAAGTGATAACTAAACTTAACTTTTTATTACAAGAAAAAAATATACTTAAAATTTGTTTTAGCTTGATATGATGTATTATTGGAGTTATTTATGAATAAAGAATTGTTACACTATTTCATTGGCAATTTGTCCTGGATTATGCCGACAAGTAGTTAGGCTGCAAGATCGGATGCTATGGTTGTCTTAGATTTACCTGGTCCTTTGATAGATGGATCCCTTCCCCCTTCTAAGGTGTCCCAGTCCTTCGAATATGCTTCTTGTTTTCACCCTGTTCGTAAAAGGTGCTCTTCCTATCTTTTATTAGCTAGTTCAGACATGCATGATCCGGTAATCATACCACATGTTTCAATTTCATTGACCTTTGTTTTTTTTTTTTTTTCCACATAAGCTACTACTATTCCAAGATTTTACTTCAAACTAATCTAAGTTGGTGATGTTTGGTCAAAAGTGATTTTCACTATTGACCTTTGCTTTAACTCTTTTTAGTATTTTTAAACATTTTTTTAATTATTAGAAATGTCAAAAAGTTAAAGATAATTACATAGCTTTAATTAAAACAACCCCTCTCCTAAAATCCCAAAATAAAAATAATAATCTCTGAAAAATGATAAAGAAAAACTTCAAGCATCTATATCTAATTCTTTTAAGAAACATCTACATTTACATTAACATTTGCTATGCTATTGCTAGCTAACTGGGTTGAATTTTATTATTAGGCAGGTAAAGGGGGACTTTTTCTTTACATAGTTGGTGTAATTTTGCACTGTAATTATAAAAATGAATAAATTTTGAAAAAATTATGTAATTAGAACATGACTTAAAAAAAAAATATGACTTTCAAGCAAGATTTCAGTCTTAGATCATTAATTTCTTCTTTTTTTTCGTATGAAATGATGCATCCATCACTTCTAATTTTCTTTTGATTTGTACATGTTTTTAAATTAACTTGTATATATTTTTTTCAATTTACCTTGATGTCGTGTTTAGAAGTACATTTTCAATTTTCTTTGACGCTTTTTTAATTTTCTTTTTTTGAAGTTGTGTTTCCAAGCATAACTTTTAACTTTTTTTTAGTTTTTTATTTCGTTGTTATTTATTTGTTGTTTTATGTTTTTTAATTTTTATAAATTTAAATAATATAATTATCTATTTTTAGATAAAGCTAAACATAATGCAGTTAAAGAAAAAATAAAAATAAAACAAGATCATGGAAGATTAGATCAGATATTTTTAGCTATTATCTTTTCCTTATAAATGATATGGAGGATAAAGAATTTTACTAAATTTTAGCAATCTATTAGCACCAATATTGTTTTACATGTTATTAAGGACTTTATCCATATCTTGGATTTCAAAGGATATGACTAACCAGATTTTAGATTTTTTCTATTTTCAAATAGTTTGATATTAACATTAGAAATGGAAAGGTCTTGTCTCGTGTGTAAAATTTTTGGCACTTTTCTGAAGTTGATTAGATTAAAGTCAACACTGATAGAGTTGCTAAAGGTGTTAATGGTTTTGCAGCTTATGAAGATATTTTCAAGGACAGTCGTGAAAAATATGTGGGGAGCTTTTTTGTTTTCTTAGATATCAACATGTTCTTTATGCTGAAGTTATGAGTGTCATTTTTGTTATTGAATATGTTCAATTGAATGATTTAAAAAAATTTGGTTGGAATACGAAATTTTCTCGAGCTTACTAGAAGTTGATTTTCTTTATATTCATTTGTTGTTTTTTTACTTTATATATTTTTTTTAACTCATTACAAATGGCATTTCACATCTTATATAAATTTGTAAAGATTACCCTAAGTTGTTGCATCTTTAAAAATTATGTATTTCTTATTTGAAAGACCTTTGAAAATAAATTTCAAGCCATTTCTTTTACCTTTAATGTCATTGAAAGTGAATTATGACAAATGGTGTATGATATGCATTAAGAAACTGAACTTTTAAAAAGAAAAAAAAAAAAAACTCATACCATACCATGGTATTACTTATTCAACCAAAATGGGAAAACATTTGAATTTATGTACAATGAATGGTTTTGAAATTCAAGTTGATTTTATTGTATTAAAAAAAGTTCAATTCCATTTCTTAGAAGAGTAAGTTTTTCTCTAGATAATATTGTACAAAAGTAAAAGAAATCATAATAGTTTGTAGAATTGATAAAATAAGTTTGTTTTGATGGGCTGCCCCAGTAATTCATAAAATGGACTGGATTAGACTGAAAAAATAGTAACCTAAATTAAATGGTGGACTCCTTCTCGTGTTGCACCTCCATAATATACACAAAATGGCAAAAATGCCCTTGGTAAAATTTTATACCTAACCTTGCCCTCTAGCTCCTACCTTGGTTTTGCGCCACGAAAGCCATAGTTGTGCACCTCCGTCTATTCCTGCACCTCTTTATTTTGTATTTTTACGATCCTGGAGCGCTATCATTCCGTCGTGCATCTTTCCCTAAACGTTTGTGTTGTTGAAGTTTGGTGGTGAAGGTAGTTTACACAGCTATGAGAGCATTTATTGACCCAATCCCAAATGATTAATTTCAAAAAATTTTGTATACCGAATTGTAGAATCCGGTGAACATAGGATTATAAATAGAAAGTTCAATCTAACGTACAAATCTCTACCAACTTCTACTAATATGTTATGTTAATTATATATCAAATTTGGTTTTGCATTATACAATTTGATATATAAAATTATTTCAGATTAGATCAATCGAGTATATATGCTACACACTTGTAATCTGAAACCCAATCCGTTATATAATTAACATATAGGATTATAGAATCGGATACGCAATAATTGTATTTTAGATTGAATTTTCTCTTCTTAATCTAGTATTCGTTTCATGTATTGGATTCTAAAATCCTATACTCACAATTTTATATATACATATTGGATTGATAATCTCCCATATTGAATCTAAAAGTTAAAAAAATTTAAAACAACTTACCTCCTCCACTGCTAATAATTACTCCCAATCACGACCTTCCAACCACCACCAAATACACCAACAGCAATACCAGGATGAAGGTACTCCCCACATACTTCACCAACTCAAAACAATAACATTCAAACTTCACCAAAACACATCAACAACAATCCTCTGCGATCTCTTTTCAGTTTCATTCATCATTTCTGTCATTTTACCAAGGACATTATTATCATTTGAAAATTTATGGAGGTGCGGTCCAAAATCATGGAGGTGCAGAAAGAAGCGTCTAAATGGTGAATTTTGGTTAGACTGTATTCATAAGTTTTCGGATCTACGTGTTATTTAAAAAGAAAAATTGAAAACTAACAATTTTTTATTAAAAGCATATAAAATTTAGAATTTATATATCAAAAATTGAAATGAGTTTCAATCGTATAACTTCAATTTAAAAAAAAAATAAGTACTTATTAGTTTTTTTTATCACTGGTGCGAACTTATCATATACAAACTTAGATACGTATTAACTTCAACGTATTTTAATTAACTTTTACCACCTAATTGATTCTAGCTTTTAGAAACAAATAATACTTTTTTTCTTTTGTTTAAATCCAGCCAAAATGATCGGTTAACTCAATATAAGATTAGTTTAAGTCATTTTTTCGTTATCTATTTAAAATATGGATCAGATTATACCAATATAATTTTTCATTTCATCCATCAAGGTTTAGTCATGTTTTCATGAATTTTTTTTTCTTTTGAAAATTGATTTGATTTAAATGTTCATGCATGGTATTAGAAATTAGAAATTCGTGAAATATACTTGTATTTGACTGAAAAATGCTTTTTGACTAAAATATTTAAATTCTTGACTACTAACGGTTATATGATATGTCCAAGGCAAAAGAAACCCAATTGAAGTGAACTGGGTGGTTTAACAGAGCACGTAAGTAGAACACTAACTAAACTTTTCTTCCCCATCTATGGTTGTGGTTGATGCCTTTATCATATTTCCACCTCAGAGACACATTTGCGAAGACCAGGATCCCCTGCAGGTGCAGGTGTATTTGCAACTCTGCGCCACCACCAACACTTGTTTCTCTTCATCATGCCCCATTCAACCAACCTCTTTCAATTTTCTACTCACTCTTGCATCAATTCTCAAACACCCTTATGCATGTCAAGTCCATACATGCGCAGATTATTAAGAATTGGGTATCCACAGAAAACTATCTGGCCGCAAAACTCATCAGGGTCTACTCTGATTTGGGTTTTATTTGTCCTGCCCGCAAGGTGTTTGATCAATGTTCTCTACGGGGTACCGCTGTTTGCAATGCCATGATGGCTGGGTTCCTGAGGAACCAGCAACACGTGGAAGTTCCCAAGTTGTTCAAAATGATGGGTTCTGGTGATATAGAAATCGATAGTTACACGTGCATGTTTGCTCTCAAGGCATGCACCAACTTGTTGGATGATGAAATTGGTATGGAAATAGTTAGGACAGTGTTTCGAAGGGGGTTTCATTTGCATCCCTATGTTGGTAGTTCAATTGTTAACTTTTTTGTGAAGTGTGGTTATCTTGATGATGCGCGAAAAGTCTTTGATGGGATGCCGGAAAAGGATATTGTATGCTGGAATTCTATCATAGGTGGGTATGTGCAGGAGAGATTCTTCAAGGAGGCAATTAAAATGTTCCTTGAGATGATTGGAGGTGGGTTAAAGCCGAGTCCAGTGACAATGGTGTGCTTACTCAAGGCGTGTGGAGAGAGTGGACTTAAAAAACTAGGAGCCTCTGCTCATGGTTGTGTCGTTGCTTTAGGCATGGGGAATGACGTATTTGTGCTTACTTCATTGGTTGATATGTATAGCAATTTAGGTGACACAGACAATGCTGCTTTGGTTTTCAATTGCATGTTCAATAGAAGTTTGATTTCGTGGAATGCTATGATTTCAGGATATGTTCAAAATGGTTTGATACCTGAATCTTTTGCACTCTTTCGTAGACTAGTCCAAAGTGGTTCTGGGTTTGATTCTGGAACCTTGGTGAGCCTTATCCGAGGATGTTCTCAAACATCTGACTTGGAAAATGGAAGAACCCTCCATGCTTGTATTATTAGAAAAGGAATTGAATCGAACATAGTTCTGTCCACTTCAATTGTTGACATGTATTCTAAATGCGGTGCCATAAAGCTAGCAACTACAGTTTTCGGAAGAATGGAGAAAAGGAATGTAATTACATGGACTGCCATGATGGTGGGTTTATCTCAAAATGGCTATGCGGAGGATGCCCTTAAATTATTTTGTCAAATGCAAGAAGAAAAAGTTCCCGCGAATTCTGTCACTCTTGTTAGCCTTGTGCACTGTTGTGCCCACCTAGGATCTCTCAAGAAAGGAAGGAGTGTTCATGCTCATTTGATCCGGCATGGATATGCATTTGATGCAGTTAATATGTCAGCGTTGCTTGATATGTATGCCAAGTGTGGTAAAATTCGCTATGCTGAGAAGTTATTCGATAATGGATTCCATTTAAAAGATGTTATACTATGTAACACTATGATTATGGGTTATGGAATGCATGGTCTTGGGCATTATGCTCTAGGTGTATATGGTAGAATGATAGAGGAAAGGCTCAAGCCAAATCAAACAACATTTGTTTCTTTGCTAACAGCTTGCAGTCACTCAGGCCTTGTTGAAGAGGGTAAGGCTTTGTTCAACTGTATAGAAAGGGATCATAATATTAAGCCTCAGGACAAACACTATGCTTGTCTTGTGGATCTCCTTAGTCGAGCAGGCCACCTCAAGGAAGCAGATGCATTGGTGAAACAGATGCCCTTCCAACCCAGCACAGATGTGCTTGAAGCTTTGCTCAGTGGTTGCAGAACCCATAAGAATATTAACATGGGGATACAGATAGCAGATAGATTAATTTCCTTAGATTACTTGAACTCTGGAATTTATGTCATGCTATCAAATATTTATGCTGAAGCAAGAAGATGGGAATCAGTGAATAACATACGAGGCCTCATGAGGATGCAGGGCCTGAAAAAGGTACCTGGTTATAGTTTGATAGAAGTAGGGAATCGGGTACACACATTTTTTGCTAGCGATGATTCACATCCTCGTTGGTCAGATATATATGAATTATTAGAAAATTTGAGACTTGAGGTGGAGGCAGAAGGTTACATTCCTGATACTAGTTGTGTTCTTCGTGATGTAAATGAGCCAATGAAGGTTAAGTTACTCTGGGGACACAGTGAGAGACTAGCCATAGCATTTGGCCTTTTAAGCACTCCATATGGAAGCTTGATTAGGATCACCAAAAACCTTCGTGTATGTGTTGACTGTCACACTGTGACCAAATACATATCAAAAATAGTTCAGAGGGAAATTATTGTCAGGGATGCTAATCGTTTCCATCACTTTGTCAATGGGAAATGCTCATGTAATGATTACTGGTAATGAGAACTTGCTGAAAAGCTTTGAGAAAATAACAAAAGCTACCTTAATGAGGACTTATAAAAATCATCACATGCTTACAATAAGAGAAATATAGTTATTTCATCGTTTAACTTTACCAACCAGTCAATTGTGTTAGTGCGGGTTGTTGCAATTCAATTTTTTCTTTTTGTTTCAAAATGTCATTGTCGTGGTTGGAATCATTTCAGAAATTCAATAATTTTATAGTTGTGTAACTAACATGGGAGTTGGTGAACTTGACAATCGTCTCAATAAGTTAATCATGGCAAGAGCATCAGAGCTCTTGAGATTTGGTAAACTCCTGAAGTCGCCTCTACTTGAATATAAATTGTTCATTATTTGAAGTTTACATATAAAATCTTTTTTTATGTACTTTGTATGAACATACGAAACTAGGGAGGACAATAGTGGTGTAGTTTTTAAATATAAAGATTAAGGGGAATGCTTGAATTTTAAATGAATTTTTTGGGGCAGTGGTATAATTTATTAAGAAAGACCGATCAATTTAGTTTTAAGAGTGTTGGACAGTTTCAAATTATTTATTTAATGTTAATTTTCAAATAATTCTAAAATAATTTTTGGTTTTTACATTTTTTGTTTTAGATAGGTCCAAATATATATATATATATATATATACATACACATTATTAGTAGAATGCAATTTATTTTAATCATAATACTAAAGATTAAATTACATTTTAATAATAGTATATATGAATCTACCTAAAATTTTAGGGAACAAATACATAATTCTGTCAATTTATTAAATAAAAAAAAATATTTCTTTAAGAGAAGATAAAAGCAATGCTTGGACGAATAAATAAATATATATACTGTCAACAAATTGATTTTACAAAAATAAGTTTATAAAGTATATCAATAATATTATGATTTATGTTTTCATAATAAGCTTATAAATCATATAAATAAATTATGCAAAAGATAATAAGACACTTTTTTTTAAAGAATAAAACGCTCATTTTCAATGAATAGAATCCATGTTTGTGTAATTTTTTTTATTTTTATTTTTTTTGTGAATTTGTTTCTTTTACACTGGTTTGACTCCTAAACGCCTGATATAATTTTCGTTTTAATCTTTTTCTTTTAGCTTTCAATTAAGATTGGCTACTTATCATAGGATGTGGTGTCTTTTGGTTTGAATGACTTTATTTAGAAGTTCTTTTTGTATTTTTTTTATTCAATTGATAATGTTGTTATTTCAAGAAAAATAGGCTCCATCTGAAAAAGGGTGAATTGATTTTTAAAAACTTTGCTTTATCTATTAATAAACTTTACAAAAGTCGAATCTATTAGAGGCGAAGATTTGACTTTTAACCAAAATCAAGAAATATAAAAATAAGTAAAGATAAGAAATGGAAAAAAAATATATTAGAAATTGAAATCTATCAATTTCTACATCATAAAAATTGTTTCTATTACTTTAAAAAATTATATTACAATCACATTTAACATAGAAACATGTAATGATATAGTATATGAACTAAAATTCTCTGAAGAAATATCACTTAATGCTGAAAGCTTTTGTATAAAGACATCAAATAAGAAAAAATCAGAAAGAATTTTGAAAATAACACACCTTATACGACTGGTACCCTTTCACTTGAAGGGCTTCTGGATGTTTGGATTTGATCAAAGAACAGAATCGTACCCGACGACCATGAAAGACAATTCTTACGCATAATCAACAAATTTACCATTTCGTCCAATCTCATTATTGAAAGGACAACCTCTCCCAATTTCATGAGTCCAATATCTGCATGGACTTCAATTTTGGCCTATAGTGTGTGCATTCAAATCACAAATGTGTATTATGTTTCTTTTTTATAGCAAGTATTCCCACTTTTCTTCCCTTTCACAAAGGTAAAACAAATTCCACAGTTAATTTAATGAAAGTTGGATATAATAACAATTACTTAGCATTAACGTTTTTTTTTTCTGGGTATATGTAAACGTTTGGTTTGAAGTGGAATGAATCTTCAATTATGGTCCTAGAAAACAAGCCTTGGATGATGAAATGAAGTACTAGTTCCACATGTGCAAACAAACTAAAGTCAAAATAAATCTCTTCTTCACATGGAACAAGTGCCACCGTGCCTTTGAAATTTCATGAATCCTTCAATCCACGCCGCGATTACCGTTTGAAGATATCCGAAACCAAACAATTACCTTAAAAAATGCACAAAGTCTAATTTGTGGGAGCGTTTTATAACATGGGCAACTGGGGTCTCGTGTGAAGACTAAAGCATGTTTGTTGACAAAATTGAACTCAAGCCTTTTCAGAAACCAATAGAGTCGTTGGTTGTGTTATATTTTATGTTCACTTGAAAGCGATATGCTACGTAATTTTAAATTTTGGATGTTGGCCCATCCGTCAAAAATTTGTCTGCTTTTTAAAACATGCCTACTTTCTTGACCAAGGATCCTGAAATCAGGAACAGCTATAAAACCATGTCTTTGTCTTGAAACCCTTCATAGTTAGCCCTTTGGTTTTCATTGTCAATTTTTGTACTCTATAGTGCCTCAACCTCACAAAACTAAAACCAAAAACAAATCTTTTTAATTGGGGTACTACTTTTACAATGGGCAACACCTTTGGTGCAAAGAAGACCACAAAGGTAATGAAAATTGATGGTGAGACATTCAAGTTGAAGACCCCAGTGAAAGTTGAGGAAGTGCTTAAGGACCACCCTGGTCTTGTTCTGCTAGATTCTGAGGCAGTTAAGCACTATGGGGTGAGAGCAAAGCCTTTGGAAGGTCACAAGGAGTTGCATCCAAAGAGGCTCTATTTTCTTGTGGAGCTTCCCAAGGAGACAAAGCCAAGAAGGGTTCGTTCTGGCATTAACATGAGTGCCAAAGATCGGCTAGAGAACCTTGTGCTTACTAGGAGGTCTGCTTCTGATCTTTCAATCATGAAGCAAAGCAACATGGGTGATGGTGAAGAAGGCAAGAAGGATAATAATACTAATGGTGGGGTGAGGTTGAAAATGAGGCTTCCAAAATCTGAGGTGGAGAAGTTGATCCAAGGTAGCAAAGATCAGGCCGAGGCAGCTGAGAGAATTGTGAAACTGTATATGGCCAATGGCAGCAGAGAAACTGAGTTGGATCAACAAACGCAGTGCAAGGCTGACACAGTTAAGGAGAGTACAAAGGTATGTGATCTTTCTTCTCATGCCATGTTCTCCATTGTTTAATCTTTTAGACCTGAGTTTAATGTTAACTACTTGTTTTTTGTTGTTAATTATTACAATCATTTTGGATTTCTACAAACTTACTTTTCTAAGCCCGTCCAAATAATTCATTGGAATTTTCCCTGCATTAAACAACTGTGATGTATGAAAATTGTGGAATTTTCAAATTTTCTTTGTTTGACAATATTCCTCATTGTCAATGTTTGCAAAAGAAAAAAACTTTGACTTTAGTTTGATAGAATTTCATAGTAAAGTAAATTTAAGAAGTTCTCTAAGTAAAATGTATCTGTTAGGCTAATGGTGTTTGAATTTTCCAGAGATGGTATATTTCAACCATCTTAATTGAAAGAGTTTTATCAAAACTTTCCCTTAAAAACCTTTTTTAGTTGATAATTTCGCCAAAATAAAAAACAAACTAATATGAAAAATGGGGCTGGAAGAACGCCTAAAAATATATATTTTTAAAAAAAAAATTGTAGGAATTGAAAAACGAGTAAGTATATAAAGTAAAAAAAGAAAAAGATGGAAATAAAATTGTACCATTGTACCCAAATACTATAACATCAATTTTTTTACTTTTAAAGTATGTTGATTCTCTTAATTTGACCAAAAAAATTCTTAGAGTAGTTTACTTTTTAATAACATGCAACAACCGAACAAGAGGTATGACATCTAAATCAAATTAAATGTTCTATGCCTTTCAATTTGTTGGTTCTGCATAGGATATGGTTGCACGCAGTTTGCATAGTGCATATTGACTTGAAAAAAATAATGGGGTTGAGATTATTATTTGAGTATACTTGTATGAATGTGTCTGTGTAACTATCTTTTACAATATTGTCTCAAAATCTATTTGTAGAGACTAATTTTTTTGCGTTGAATTCAAACTCTTGCAGAAGAGGGTGAGCTTTATGCCAATCAACGAAGGAGGGACTCAAGTAGCTGTGGCTTCATAGTTAACCACTCACCAACCCAAGGAGCTTTTCTTACACATAGTTAAATAAGAGTCATGTTATTTATACAATATATAGAATCTCAACTGGTTAAACTTTTATAGGTGTTTGTGTATTAGTCAATAGAACAGAAGAATATTAGTGAAAATTAATTGCTCATGTTGTGAAGCACCTGTTTGAGCTGTGGCTAGTTCTAGATCTATGTATTGTATACATAGCATTACTCCTAATATGATGTTGTGTACATATTTTGGGGTATCTATGATCTCCTCACATAGAGATGATACATTATGAATTGATGAATTGATATTAACTTTCTAATTTTTTTTCTTAAACTTCTCCCAGATGTTTACAATTACCATATTGTTAAGATCGAATTATAACTGGTAGCAAAACAAGAACAGGGGAAAAATGGTAAATTACTAGTAGATGACTTCTTAATCAGAAGTCAAGTGAAGGTGAATATTCAATCGGCTATGATATGTGAATATACAATAAAAGACAGAAATTTGGATGCAGGGGAGGTGGGTAAGCGTTAATTGATTAAATTTAAAATGTTGTTCAAAAAATAAGAGTATTTTTAGCAACTGAGCTATTGCAACTGCCCAACTCAAACTTCTATTAACTTTGTCAGTCAAATTAGGTTAGATATATATGAATTAGTTAGGTTGTTGAAAATAGTTGCTTCAATATATATACAATTATAAATAGTTGTTTTTTGTATGACCAATTCAATAATTTATTTATCTATCAAATTTCTCTAAATTATGTCGTACTTGGGTCAGTTTTAAATTGTTAATCTTTTCCATGGTCTCTGTTTTCTTTTCTGCTCTCTTATTAAAGTCTTAAATTAGTTTCAAAATCTTCATTTGAAAGAAGTGTAACTCGTAGAACAGGTTTCAATGAATCCAATCCTCTTGGTTCGGTGAATTTCTTTTTAAGAATTGAAAAACGATAAATAAATAAATGAATAAACTTATTTATAAATTCACATTAACTTTAGTTAAAAAAATATCTTTTAAAAAAAATCTAACATAGGAGACCATTTATACGTAAACATACAAGTTAATTTTAGTTTATGTAAGAATTTACTTTTTATTACTATTTTTAAATGTTTATAGGAGAATTTACTCAAATTAAGCTTCTTTATTTTCTATTTTTCTATTACTACTTTTATATCGGTATTTATTTATCAATTTTAGTTCTTTTTTCCTTTTTATATATACATATAGGAAGTTTTTCTTTTCAAGGTTAATGAAAATCAGAAAGTTTTCTCTTCAACTTGTTATTTTCTGTTTTTCATATACTATAAATTCTCATGAAGTGAATGATAATGAATTTCCAAACATAGAATTACACAAGTTCTTAGTTGATGTCAATATCAGTTTTAAGATCCTTACCACCATGAAATACTATATCAAATATAGAATCAGGACAAGTTAAAATCCTGCTTTGTCTTCCTATTCGTTTGATTGTTTTCTTGACTTTCTATTCATTATAGTGTTTTCAACTATAGAAATTCAATCAACCATGAATCACCTCTCATGGGTTACCTCTTGAATCTTTCCAACTTACATTATTTGTACTTGGGAAAAAAATATGTGAATGATCATAATTTCTTCTCAACTCGATCAACTATCACTCATGGAGTAGAAGTGTGAAATTTGTCATCCTCTCAAAAGAACAAATTGAAGTTTATTGATGGAATTATCAAAATTTTATATAACCCTACTTTTGAAGCTTAAAAAAGTGTAATTTCATGATACTTCCATCGATCACACGCGTATGATCTACCCAAGTTGCTGAAAGCATCATCTACATTGACATTGTCAATAATCTTTAGAAAGATTTGAAAGAAGAATTATCAAATAAGTGACTATTTTAGAGTTTCATATTTGTTTCAAGAAATTCATTCATAAATAAAAAGATATGAGTATGACTCAATTCCATACATGTTGATATATGAGGATCCCTTGTCATTTCTTCTATTCACGGACATAAGTTTCTTCTTACTATTGTATATGATTATACTAAACATGCTTAGATTTATCTCATAAAAGCAAGCGAAACTTGATCTCTTTTGTTCAATTTCATCATGTATGTGAAAAATCCGTCTAATGACAATATTAAGACTATTAGATCTGATAATTATAAAGAATTTGATTGTGGTGAATTGTATGAAAAGCTTGTCATTATTTTTCAAAGAACTTATGTAAAGACTCTACAAAAAAACTCTATTATAGAAAGAAAACAAGGGCATATTTTAAATGTCACTCGCAACTTGTTTTTCCAGTCTAGTATATCTAAGATGTATTGCTCTTATGTTGTTTCACATGTTATACATTTGATAAATAGACTTCCTTCTCTCTTTTTTAACAGAAAATCGTCTTATGAAATGTTATATGATCAGCTTCTAACTCGTATAAACTCAAAGGTGTTTGGATATATATATTTTTGTTTCCACATTAAAAATAATAGGATTAAACTCAATCTTTAATCTAGAAAATATGTATTTCTTAACTTCAAAAATAGTGTTATAGGTTTTGCTTCTTGATATTGTTAAGAGAGAAATTTTTATAAATAGAAAATAATAAGACTAAACTCAACCCTCAATAATCTAGGAAATGTGTTTTTCTTGACCTCGAAAATAGTGTTACAGGTTACTTCCTTCTTGATATTGTTAATAGAAATTTTCATAAATAGAAATCTTTTTTCTATGAAAACATGTTTCCTTTTAAAAGTTTTAAGAACTATTATCATTGTCGAGTTATTCTATTAAACAAAATTTTAATTATTTACTTGAACTTTTAAAATACTCTAGCAATGATCAAATTTAAGTTGAGAAAACTAGTATGAGTGAAGATACTAATCTGAATAATTTCACCTGAGAATACTTAGTTCATGATAACAGCAAGAATGTTCAAGATCAGGCAGAGAATAAGAAAGTGAATGACAAAAGCAAGATGGTCAAGATCATGACCTAAAACCCAAAATTTCTAACTAACTATCATCATAAAATCAACAATTCTACAAGATAAAGTAGCTTTTCCTTTATCTTCTGTTTTGTCTTATGAATCTTTATCTCACAAACATTTACAGTTTACAATAGTCATTTCTTCTTATAATGAACCACAAACCTAGAAGGAAGCGTGTGAATATCCAGAATGGATTACAACAATGAAAAATGAAATTAAAGTTCTTCAGGCCAACAAGATTTGGAACTTCACTGATGTGCCCCTTGATAAAACACCTACAAAAGCTTGTGACTCCATTTGAACGATATAAAGCCCCTCTTATAACAAAAGGTTATAAAATTGAGAGAATATACGTTCTCACCAGTAGCAAAATTAATTATTATTGGACTCATTTTAATTTTAGCTGCAACAAAATAATTGTTGTAATTAAGGAAATTACAAAATTATTAAAACTCATTAAACTCTTTAAATCCTATTAAAATTTAAGTTAATGATTTTGAATGTTTGTATTTCTCTCATTATCAACAACAATAACAAAATCTGTATCAGTTAGCTGTTGACAATGTGTTTTTGTATGAAGATCTTGAAGCAAAAATATATATGATACACCTCCTGATCTTATTCTATCTAAACAAAATATTGGTGGTCTGCGAACGTATAACTTATTATAATGTTATAATTATTGTTGTTTGTCTATTTGAGACTGAGATTGAGGGTGTTTGATACTCCTAACATTGTTTGAAATTTTATGTATGAGCAACTATAATCATGATAATGTTGAATTTTCAGTAGATTTATGTGGAAAGTGCTTTACCACCTAAGGGATGTAAGAGTAATTTTGGGGCCTAAACCTCGTACAAAGACCAAACCTATAATGAGGCAAAGAATAAAAATAATGACAATGCAAAAAACAAGGTAGAGGACTAAGAGTCTTGAAAGTGAAATGTAAGGTGCAATAAGAAAGATGAATGGCGGATACACAGAGGATGAGGCTGAGAGGTCCTGAAGATCTAGGGGAATGACAAGTGGTGAATTTGATGCTTTGGTTGCTCAGAAGGAATAGGTGGTCACTGTCAGTTAGAAGTTGGATAGGAATAGTTAACTATCTTTTAACTCTTTTTCTATTAGTACATCCTTCATACATAAGGGTTGTAATTGACTCTTGCTAATAATTAGTGACAATTTTTTTTCTTGCTTCTTTTGGAGTGAAAGGCGTCTCATTGTGACATTTTCATCAAAACATTGTTTTCACTTTTCTAAAAGTCATTTATAAAGAAATTTATTTAAAAATGTTGAAGTGCAATTACACATTTGTTAGGATCAACTTTGCCTCCATCCAAGAGACGTGTCTTCCTTTTATGTTATTGCATTTGAATATGGAAAAGGTTCCTTCAACAAAACCTCTTAAAGAGGTTTCCTAACATACCCTGAATCATTCCAAAACTTATATAACAAAACTTTTAGAAGGAAATTAATGATGTGACAAAAAGTATTCTAGTTAATTTAATTTTTGTTTTTGGAAAAAAAAAAAAGATACCTAAAAAGATTAAATCTCTTGAATATTTCTTATGTCTTTCACTATTTTTGGAACAAAGAAACATACTTCGTTGTAATCGGACAATTCCATTTTTGTTTTTGATGGAGAAACTTTGGGGCGAAGGAATTGTTGTCCCAACCCAAGGCCATGATCGAATATTCTTGAATTAGAACTCAAGTTTTGTGTTTGTCAGGAAAATGAGCGAGCCAACTTCCCTTGACTAAGTTAGTTTATTGTTACTGAAAAAGTTATTGATATTAATTAATAGTTGCACTTGAAGACTGGTATTGTTCTAAAATTATTGTGTTTGTTCTATTGTTATTTGTTTAATTTGTTTTTGAAGTTATGTAATTCGTTTTAAGAATTTATAACATGGTAGTTTATTCATTAGGTAAGTGGTTTATGATATAAAAAAGTGTAGTCCAAAATGTACGACTTCACGTAGAAGTCAATGTAGTGACTGGGTAAATGTGGCCTGCACATGTAGAAAACTCGATTATCTCTTTTACGAAGCAATTTCATCTAACTTTCTGATTAAAGCATGTGAAAAAAATATAAAATAAAATTGTAGAACTATTCTCGTAAACGTTAAAGCTTCCGTAAGCAGAATGGTATATATATCAAACATTCAAAGAACGCCCACATACCCATTATGTCCATTCACAAACCTCAAAATGAATCTTCATTTTATTTCTTCAAAAACAATTATTGTATTCTTTTAACATGCTCTTAGTTTATCAGGTCAATTATTTCAAATCAGACGAATTTAATACAATATTTGATGAATTTTTACAAGTCCAAAAAAATAAAATAAAAATGAATCTGAATAATTTAGTGGGTGATAGTAATATTCGTCCCCTAACGTTTAAACTATATGAATAAAAAAGAAGCAGCATAGGCAATGAATGAAAACATGAAAAACAAGTAAAATTTTTGAACTGATGTTACAATATTTATTAATATTATTATTGATCTTAGTTGACTCAAATTTAATAATAAAAGCTTGTTCATCTCTATAGTGTTTGTTCAAACATCAATAACACAAGTTTTATAGTTTACTTAAAAACACTCGTGTTCATCTGCAACCCTTCACAGGGTTGAAAAGACAGTCAATAAGATAACTCAAATAACTACAAAAATTAATTTTTTTAATATTCCCTCACAATATAATATGCAGAACTATTTTTAAGTATAACAGTACTAGTAACCCTCTCCCTCGTCCGTTTTGATTTGAAGGCAAGCTAGAGAGACAAAGAAAGCAAGTAATGAACGTATTAAAACATTCATTTATCAACTTATTGTAATAGTGTGATTTAGAACAATAGATTGTGGGAGAAAAGGTCGGAAAAGTATCCAATATGGATACATGGCTAACATGTACATTTGACACTGCCTCTGCCCATATGTGTGTTGTTGGGAAAAGAATATGGAATTATACATTTTCAAGAGGTAAGGTGAGAAAGTAGGTAGTCATGGCCTTCCTGAATCTTTTCTTGTATTGTTTAGGAGAAACTATTGTGGGGGCAGCATTCCTTGGACCCCCAAGAATCCCAGAAGCCTTCACCCATGTCTCCAAATGTTTGTCCCATGTGTATTGTCTCATGAAATCAATGATCCCCAAAACCAACTCCTTCCGCTCATCATCCACCCCAACCAGCAATGAGTAGTCCATAACATCAACAGACTGAACCACAAAACAACAATGTAAACTCACTAATAAACCTTGCTATACAAATGCCTACAAGTAAAACCAACAAATGCCTAGCTAAATCATTGCATGCTTCAAGGCAAATTTCTCAAAGATGAAACTTTTAGCCATTCAATATAAAGCTTACCGCCAAAAAGGATGTGTCATTCCATACAGCTCTTTCCAGTCTTCTCTTGGCCCTACTCCCAAGAAAGATTGGTTTTGTTCTCAATGCTTCTAACAAATTCATGTCCAGCATCACTTTGTTTGTCCCAGTTGTGTCTGGATTATACCTAGATCTTTCTGAGCCCTTGAGATCATATACCCTGGATATATTTCTCTTGTAGAACAGATTCTCCATTACCATCAGATCTATTTTTGTTTCCTTGCCACCTTTTGGGTATTTGACAGTGACCTGCCACCAAAACAAGAAACATTATAAACAATAAATTTTACATCCATGCACTGGTGTGGTACTTGTATACAATGCCTAGTTATGAGTTCTCTCACCTGATAAATACCAAGAATTTTGGCTAGGCAAGTTGGACCCCCGGAGTTCAGGGCATCCATCAGGTATTTGAAATACTGAGGTGCAAATTCTACAAAGGACTCCAGTTCTGTCTTTGTGACTTGTTTAATAATAAACCTCTCATCCAATGACTTGGCGAAATATACATTACTTTTCCCTCCTTGCGCACTCCATCTCCGGCAACGGCTCAAGGATCGCACAAAATCAACCTCACTAGGGCAGCACTTTCTTCTAAGTGACTCAAACTGCTTAGCAAAGTAACAAGTGACAGAAAAATTCACTTTACCTCCAGCTCCCACAGAATCATCACCAAAGGAAATTTGCAAGTGTACAGACTTTTTGGAGTCCCGGAGAAGAGAGCCAACAGAAGATGGAACATCTTCATGCCCATAACTACCACCATAATTGATATAATCCAAGTCCAGACTACCCCATGCAGAAAAGCCGGAAGTAGCTAAATCTTCTTTGCTTCTCTCACGAGCAATCCAGCTACTCTCAGGCAGATCTGACTTACCAGACACCCAATCTTCATATTCCTTGGAACTAAGGGCATAGGATATTATGCTAGAGTAGTCATTGTCATAGACAGCAATAACTCTATCACCATGATAAGTTTGGGAAAGCAGCAATCGAGCCCCTTCAGCTATGCTAGACACAGAGGAAATGAATGTTGGAGTGGAGCTTAGAATCAGATTTAGTTTCTGTGTCTCCCATGGCAACATTTGAACATAAGATTGCAATATGTTAGAGATGGGGTCTCTGACCATATTACCGTAATCTCCAGAAGCATGAAAGGATCTAAGTGTTGATAAATGTAAAGATGAGGGCAGGACTTTTCTGATTCTTTCATGAGCTCTCACTGCTGAATCAAAAGACTGAACTCTCATTGGCTGTGCCAACCTTCTGAAAGGAGGGCTATCATGTTGATTAGAGGGCTGCATACTTCCAGCAGGGACAGCATTGGCTTGAGGTTGATCAGTTCCAGTCCATGCAGAGTCTATTTTCTCAGAAAGATTGGACTCGTTTCGTGAGAAACACTCGGAAAATGTTTTGTTAAGCTCACCATCTGAATTTACTTTCTCTCCCTCAATATAACCTGTTAATGATCCTGAAGCACAAGATTCAAGTGTGTCATCTGGCTCTACAAGCATATGACTCTTGTGAGACTCATGCAACTTTGAAAGCCGGGTGCTATTTTGCTCCAGTCCACAGTCAATATTCTGATCCTTGTGAAATGAATCAGCTCTTAATTCTTTAAAATCTGCACAAAGTTCATTTTCCTGTTTAACCTTGGAGCTAAAACTTCTTTTAATGAGAGAGTCCAATGAGTATAGTCGGTGATCCCAAACATGAGAACCAATAAGAAGAGATCGCCTCATGCGATTTAGTTCCAGGATGTCTAACGCCATCTTCCCAGGTTGTGGGGTCACTATGCCTGACTGTAGCAAACACTACACACAAATGCAAGAGAAAAGAGGGAGAAAATTAAAGGAAATTACATACAATTCTATTCAACAGAAATATATAAGAATGAACATATACAAACACTTGCATCTGACAAGGTTCTAAAAGACCAAGTACCATAAGACAACACTGATGCATAAGATAGACAGCATATATAAATTAGTTTGCTTACGTGATAATCGGTTCTCTCTCTTCGAAGCAACTCTTTCAGATCCAGTATGTGGTTCTGAATATCACATGTATCTGATGATTCATTTCCAATACTAGGAGATACAATCTTTGTTTCCAGACGTCCAAGCACATTGGATATCTCCGCATACAACGTTTCCACTTTAATAAAAAGCTGCAAAAAAGAATAAGGAAGGTGAAGTTAAATTTTTATGCAACGGAGCAGATATACTAAAATTCAAAGCTACGCTATAATGAACATACAGACACACACACACACACGTGAGCGCAAGCACAAGCCTGCATACACACACCCATATATATATATATATATATATATATATATATATAATAGCATAGCAAACATTAACAGTTGCTTTCATATATCACCTCTTCAGCCTCCTTTCTAATCCACTCCTCTTGGATGTGGCCAAATTCCAACACAGATGGGGGTAGATGGACAGAAAGAATATCAATAGGAGAATACCGGAAGAAAGCAATCATGCTCCCAAACCTGTTATACATCAAGTTGTTTGTCACCTTTAATGTATTGATAACCAACATAAATTACAGAACAAAACAATTGATTGTTGATTCCTCGGTTGGATGACTTACCCATAATAACGAAGGCAATCCCTCTGCAAAGAATGTCCACAGGTTGCGACTCGATTTGCAGTGGCATGGTTTGAAAAGCTGAGCTCCAAGAACTTTCCAAAAGATAATCCCCAAGCCGCATCTGACATGACAACTCTCCGAGTTGCTGGTGGAACTCCATCCTCAAATGGACACCTGAGACACCGGTGCCACATCCAAATCTTGCCGTCTCTTTCCCCTGGTAACTTCACAGAGGGAAGGCGCTTAACATTGATTGTGAGATTTCCTTGCTGGTGAGTAAAACAAAGTACATGAGCCTCTGCTGGCTCTTTACAAGACTGACAGCAGCATGCCTGGAAAAAGCAGTTCATGTCATGTCACTTCAGACTTAGCAAGTACTAGCAAACACAAATAAAATCTACACACCTGATCAAACAAATCATCACGAAGATATCTTCCAAGAGGCTTATCAAAAGAGCCATAAAATTTTATGCGCAGCAACCTCGTACGTTCACATACAGTTCCTTTTGAAACACAATGACTTGAAAAGTATACCAATATGCTCTGATGACCATCAGCGGCAGAAAAGTATTCACCAGAAAGCTCATCCTCATTAGTCTTGTCTTTTGTTGAGTCAGCAACTTCACCACACTCCCTCTCCTCTTGAACCATTGTTTCAAGCAAACCTGATTGCAAAAGGTCTCTTGTACTAAAAATAGTGTCCCCGTCTGATTCATTGCACGGATGTATATAATCAGAATCTACAGTCAAATTAGAAGTTAAGTTATTATAGTACGAATCAGAGAGTACACTCTCAGATCTATAATAGGCCATGGTGTCCGGATATGAATGACAACTAAGATCATCAAGATGCTCTGGCACAGATCCCAAATTTTCAAGCTTTGAACCAATGCCAACAATGTCTTTCACTCTAGAAGCATCGTCAGCCTCTGATTGGGACATGCTTGTAGAAAAGGTGTTAGGTATCATAGAAATATCGGTGTCAGCAGTTGCACTCTCAGGCGTGTCAGTAGAGTATTTTACTATCATTTTAGGTAGGGAAGCACCCTCATCAGCAAGGAATGAGGTCTCAAGAGACAAGTGGTAGGCCGCAAAAACTGCAAATTGCACAACATGCTTAATTTTCTTTAGTTCTTCCCGACATGTGCCCTTCAGCAAGACCTGTAATGAAAATCATAATCAGAAACAGACACCATTGCACATTCATATCCACACCATACGTAAAAAGAAACATGTACAAGAAAGCAAGGAAGAAAATGAATACCGTGCAACCCAATCGCCGTGGACAACCTTCAAAAAACATTAATGTTTTGGATGGCTTCCTGTTTAACTGGTTAGCACTCTCGTGATCTTCCACCAGTCTGTCTAACCGGAACAACTCACAGTGGCCCAGTCGTGCTTTAGATAAATTATCCACTGATGGAGTGATGAGAGCACCAGTGCATCGAGCTATACGATCCAGCAAAGGCTTTTTGACATTTAACACCAAGGAGATTTCCTTTGCGAGCAAATATTCCTGGGCACACGAAGCTACAGTTTTTTCTACCAGCAAAACATTTGGTCGAAGAGCCTCAATTTTTGAAATGATCATCTTCAAATGATCATTTTCCTGCCAGCATTTAAAAATCAGAACTTCTTTCCAAAAATAAAAAGCCTTAACTGGAAGACACAAAACTCATGAGTCATGAAGGCACCTGCTGTAACAATGTATCAAAAGAAGCCAATTGATTTGGAACTTTCTGATATTCCAGAGCTCCTCCTAAAAGGAGTAGTCTAGGATTTTTGTATTGAGAGGTCATGCGCTTGTGCTTAATATTTTTTGTACAAACCACACCTTTGATAAGGGTGCTGCAAAACAAAAACAAAAAAACACATAATTTGACGTTGATTGGAGAATCCCATAGAAGCGCCTAGGAACAAGGTATTTAGGCAAATTTATAAAAGACATTACCTCTCACTTGGGCTTCCAGAAGCTATACATTTGACCTTTACATAATCACCAGGATCCATACTGCCACCTTTGCTCGTATCTGGCCTCACAAAGTTAGCAGCCTGCCAAGCTACCGTTGCAACTATGTCTAGCCAGTCCTCAGAATCATTTTCCTTACCAACTTTAATTCCGTGTCCTTGTAAAAGCTGTGAAACAAGAGCTCTAAAATGCCCTTCGATGACAGCTTTTAAAGGTTCCTTGTTTCCATCATTATTCTTCTCCTTTCCAGGAAACATATTAGATAGACTGCTACTGGATGAGAACATGGCCCCTGACTCACCAATATCATCATCCTCATCATCATACGCAAAGAAATTACCTTCTGCGTCATCATTTTCATCATCAGGTGGTGGGGGAAACCAAATATGATCATTGTTTTCAAAATCCAATGGCCTCTGCAAAGTCTCATTCTGGTTCCGGAAAATAGACAAGTCATCTGAAAAATAAGCAGTAGTATATGCATCCTCAGTCCCTTGTTCAGGCTTTCTTAAAACAGCCATACTTTGTTGACTAAAGGGACCATCATTCTGAGGGACGGGGCTTTTCTCCTGATCCTTCTGTACAGGAAGCCCAGCCCAACTAGAAGTAAAACCAATCCTAGAAGGGCTATCTGAAGGACTTGACCCCACAGAATTATAGTTGTAAGTGTCATGTCTAGCACTAACGCTACTTGAATCTATATCTGAATAATTATCACAATATGTACGTGATTGGCTGAGAAAGTCCTTCCCAGAATCCTCCATCCCCTCTTCGTTACTCCTACATTTATACACAGCACATATCAAGCACATAGGAATATTGGAGAAGGGCTACTTAAATTAAGCAAGTCACTTAGAGTTTCAAACAATTGTAAGGGATCATTTGTTCTTAAATTCAAGGACAAGAAAGCATATATGTGAGAACATATATTTTATTCATCCATTAAAATGTCAATGAAAATTTACCCTCCAATTGTAATAGTCACAGGTCATGGAACATCGTTATGTTCATATATGTAAGAACATATATTCATATTCATCACTTAAAATGCCAATGAAAATTTACCCTTTTAATTGCAATAGTCATAGATCATAGAACATCATTGTGTTAAGATATCAGATAAGTAATAACTTATTAATGAACTTCCAAAACCAATACATATAACTTTCTGTAACAGAGATAGAAATATATGATTACCTGAAGGTAGACGGATGAGTAGATAGCGACGAAGGGTGAGTAGCAGACGAAGTCAAACTCTTGTTGACTTCAGAACAAGGATAGTACCCATAATCATGGTCATGAAAACAGCGTTCAAAGTGAGATCCCAGATTCAATTCAGCATTCAGAGGAGAACTGATCCTATCACTTTCAACACTGAAGCATGGAGAAGGAGGCTCAGGACTTTGTCTTGGACTCTCTTGAGGAGAGACAGAAGGGTGCACTTTCTCACTACACTTCCTCTGGCCCTCTAAACAAAACTTGCAGGAACGAATAGTTTCCCTGAATCCCGTGTTCTCAGATTCAAGATTTGGGAGATCACCAACTCCGATGCATTTCCCACAGAACCAACGGCCACAGTTTTTGCAATTGTATCTGTGCTGATTCATCTCAGTCAAATTCCTATTGCACACACAACACATTTTGCTTCCACTATGGTGCATATCAAATTTCTCAGACAAATAACACAAATCACTTTCTCCCCAAGAAACCCAAGACCTTACTTTTTCTAGATCTAATAGTGAGATATCAGGTATTCCCATATAAGATGTAATGACCCAACAAAGAACTCAACCACTGCCTCAAAACAAGAACAAGAGAACTCTACTTTCGCCTTCAGTATAGGGATTTTCTTTCACAGACAAAAAAAACAAATCAAAAGCCTTTTGGCACCAGAATACTGATCACTAAAATTGTCTAAAATTAAAAAATCAAGTGAAGAGTATTGGTAAACCCACGATAAAATTAGGGGGGTGACTGTATTTTTTTTTTTAAATCAAATTAAAAATGACTTCTTTTTTTTTTTTGCAGTTTTAATTTTGCAAATCCTCCAGGGAATCAAATAATCTCAAAGGAGGAGGCAACACTATAACCACGAGAATCTAGGATTCACCAATCAAACAATATTTACACCGAAAAATAAAAATCCTACCAAACGAACCACAAGACCCACGGAAGAACAATGTTTCTATTTCAAATACCACAAACCAAGAACGAGAATCTGTCTCCAAACCCAGCAAAGCAGGAAAAGCACGAAACTTTGAAATGGTAATGAGACCCCACAAAACTAACCGATCCCTAAATCACCCAGAATGTATTGAGGAACCGATTCAAGCATTACCCCCCATCAAAAGAAGCAAGACCCTCAATTGGAAACGAGTTTATCTGTGTGTTTAGAAGTGAAAGGCAAAGTCTTGGAACAGAACCCCTAAAGAAGAAGAAGAAGGAGAGAAGAGAAAGTGTGAAGCAAGGAAGAAACTTTAAATGATGGGAAGAATTAGAATCAAAAGGAGAAAGAGAAGAAGTACGGAGAAGGTTCCCTTTCTACCGGAATAGGCTCGCATCTCAAACAACAACGCCACTTCCCTCTTACCCATCTTTCTCTCCCTCACTGCTTTCCTTTCTTTTCTTTTCTTTTCCTTTCAACCTCTCTTCCCACCACCTTATTATTATTTTAATACCTTATAACAATTATTATTATTTTAATGAATAATTAATGTTCGAGTCAAAAAATATATTGAAAAAGTTAATGTCATTCATTTGTTGATTTTTCAAAAACAACACGCAAACTCTTGCTCGTGTTTACTTTTTAATAAAAAAAAAAACAGCAGCTTTAAAAATATATTTTTTGGCTTAAGTTTTTAAATAAATTTACCTTTAATTTTTAAAATTTAGAATTAATATTATAATCATAACGATGACAAATATTTAATGTTATTTACTTATTGATTTTTTTGCAAACAACACAATAATCTCACACATACTTTTAATTAAAAATAATAATATTTAAAAGTAGTTTTCTCCTCTTAAGCTTTAAGCAAGATCATTGTTATTTTTTCATACTAAAATTAATTATATAGTTATAAAATACCATTATATAAAAAATATATTATACTTATTTTGATATTCACACAAGAAATAGAAGAAAAAGAAATATCAGTAGATAAAAACAACTGTAACACCTCATATTTACATCTTATTGTTATCATTAATGGATAAAAATATTTTAATTTATACATATAATTTCGTACCCATACTTAAACAAAAGTATTAGCTTTTATAAAATTGTATAATAAAAAGTTATTGTCTTTTTTGCAATATATTTTTTTTATATTTCATCTTCTTAGATCTTCTAATTAGTTTCTCATATCCTCTTAAAAAGTATAATATTATATATTTTTATATTAAATACATGAAAATAAATTGTTAATTCTAAAAAAAAAAGTTTATAAATTATAAGATAATTTTCTTTTTATAATTTTCTTATAAGATTGACAATGTTAAAAAGAGCATGCAAATTTAATAAGATTTGTTTGTTATGTCAGTATCATCTTTGAAATATATTAGTTAACATTCATGAAGAATAAATGATCTCACAATTTAAATTGTGTCTTGTAAAAATCACATATACACTTTATTTGTGGTATGATTTTCGTGTTGTTTACTTTGTTTATTCATTGAGTAATATGTATTTTCTTATAATTTTGTATAGACTTTTTCTAAACTTAAGTAACATCTGATCTTTGTATAATATAATCTTCTTTAGACTTGTCTTTCATTTAACCTTATATTTCATATGTGTATAGTCACTTGTAGACTCGTACGTGAGATTTTTCATATTTGTATTCTATATTTCGTTCAATTTCATCTTGATTTAATCATTTAGACTCGTATTTTCTTAATCACAAAGTAGTTTGAGTAGACCAATTAAAGCATAATATTATTTGTTATCGTCAAAATTATGAATTATTTTTAACAAAACTCTTAAGATTAGATTGTTGCTTATTTAAGTAGAATCTCGTCCATGTCTTAATAGAATAATCATAATAATCGTCACACAATACATAATACATCGAGATCACACACACACCTATCCATTCATCCACCTACACATCCAAATCCATGTTATCATCTCTAACCCCGTGTTATCACTTCTATGTTATAATATAATCATCTTTGGATATCCATTTCATCAATCTAATTAAATATAATAAATAATAATATGGTTGTTCTTTTATATTTAAAAATATGTTTATTTTTAAACAATAAATTTTTGTATTAATAAATAATTTATTCATTAAATAAATCTTTTATTCTTAAATAAATAACTTCATATTCTATATTCGATTTAGGATATGCGTATAAAAGGAATTGTATATTGAATTGGGACAAGTCTTAAAATAAAATTTAATATATGGAGACAGTATTAGCTTGAAAGAAAATCTCTAATTAAAAAAAGTAAAAATTGAAAATTTATATTTACTCTCAAATGTAAAAATTTCAAATTAATTCCATATCTTAATAATAAAATAATCTCTATTTGTTCTTAAAATATATTTCAATAATAAAATAATTTTACAAAATTTAATAATAAAAGATAATTAGGAGATTTGGTTTTACATTTTGATTCTTTTATTTATTAATTAATAGCATATCGCGTATTCAATCATCAAATGTTAATTTACTCAAAATAAACAATAAGTTATGATTCCTTTTCAGATGTTACTAAAGGCCTAAAATATAACAGTCTAGTTGTTTATTTTTTATTCCTCTCTCTCTTGCTATTGGCCCTGTGTGAGCATGCTTATTGCGTTAACTAGGTCTAGTTAATATAATTATAACTATAACTTTAATACTTATAATTACATTATCTTCAATCGTACTACCCTTAATTGATTTTTTTTTCTCTGCTTTTTTAAACTTTGCTTGTTTTTATTCGTCCGCAGTTTCGTTGTTTACTGTTTATTGGTCAGTATCAAGATGAACTCTTTTTATCACTTTTTATATTTACAACAATAGCAAGACCAAATACTATGTAGAAAAAAGAAGCCATTTTTAAATTAGTGGCTATAATCTTTATAGCGTTCTTTATACCAAGTGTTAATTTAGTTTGAAAAATATAAAAAATTTATTATTCTAAAGTAGTGAAAAAATAAGAAGCTATTTGTATTTTTGGTCTTCAGATAATTTAAAAACACTTTATGTGGATATTGAATAGTAATCGCCAGTTCTTTTACTTTTGAGGCATTTTTTCTGTCTTTTTAAATAATCAAAAGTTGAAATTAAAAAGCATAATTAAAACTAACAAGTTATTTTAAATTACTTTTGTTCTTACAGAATTTTGAAGCTGATAACAATATCTTTCAAATATCAATATTAAAAGCTTCTGGTTGATTTCCAGTGTCTTGAATGAGGAGGGAGTACCTACAAATTCTATACTAAAGTCAGTCAATTTTTAGATATGGGAGATTTAGTGTATATTATATTAGATGAAAACCTTACCTTAAAGTTTACTCAACATTAAATGTTTGTATAATTATTATTCTCTCACCTTTTGTCAGATAGAAGGAGTGAAACACACTCAACCTACTTTTTGTTAGAACTAAAAAGCATAAAGCCTACAAAAAGTTGTTTGGTGTCAGAAGGTTGGCGTTAAAAGCAAGATAAGCAATAAGAGAGAAGGCTAACATGTGAAAATGGCCGACATGTAGAAGGCTAACATGTGAAAATGGTCGACAACATGTCGGCCTGAGTGATTCGCAACCAGTGAAGCCCATGTACATGGCTAGACAAGTAGTACAATTTTATTTCATAAAATTTACTATTATTTTTAATAATGCTTTTAATTTTTTATGAAGATAAATAAACATATATTAAATTTCTATGAGGGAGAAGGTGTGAGACACACTCAACCTACCTTCTGTTAGAAATAAAAACCATAAAGCCTGTCAAAAGTTGTTCCTTGTGAGAAGGTTGGCATTAAACCCAAGATAAGCAATATGAGAAAAGGTCAACATGTGAAAATGGTGGACAACATGTAACATGTTCAGCCTAAGTGATTGGCAATCAATGAAACAATACATGACTAGACAAGCAGTACAGTTTTATTTCATAAAATTTATTATTGCTTTAAATAATGCTTTTAATCTTTTATGAATATAAATAAACATATATTAAATTTATGTCAGAGGAAAGGTGTGAGACACACTCAACCTATCTTCTGTCATAAATAAAAAGCATAAAGTCTGGGAAAAGTTATTCCCTGTAAGAAGGTTGGCGTTTAAACCCAAGACAATGTAATAAGAAAGAAGGTCGACATGTAAGAATGGTCGACAACATGTCAGCCTGAGTGACTAGATAATGTAATAAGAGAAAAGGTCGACATGTGAAAATGGTCGACAACATGTCAGCCTGAGTGACTGGCAAGCCGGTGTACATGATTAGGCAAGTAGTACAATTTTATTTCATAAAATTTACTATTGTTTTTAATAATTTTATGAAGATAAATAAATATATATTAATTTTTTTTTTCTATAAAAAGTCTCTTAAACAAATTTTCATGATTTTGAGAATGAAAAATGTTATTGAAATAGAATGTTTAACCCGGTCATTTATATTATATTATATTATATATATATATATAATAATAATAATAATAATAATAATAATAATAAAAGATTGTTTGTAAAAATAATAAAAACACCTAATAAATGAAAAATTAAAGGAAGAGAGAGGATGTAGATTAAATATAAAGTACACTCATTTAAAAATGTGTAGTCAAAAGAATAAAATCAAAACAGAGTATTGGCTTTATTACTGTTGTAATATATTATAGAATACAAATTAAAAGTGATGATGGCAATGCATGATTAACAAAAACCAAACATAGTTTTTAGAAATATTTTTTCCATTTATATTCATATATTATAGTATTATGTTTTCAGATAAATAAGCCACGCTGTTCACTATTTATGTTACGTGTTTTTTTTTTCAAAAATGACAAAAAAAATAATGATAGAGAATAGAAATTAAAATAGATTTTTTTCCCGAAAAGCTATATATGTTTATTTTTGTTAATCACCCGTTACAATCATAATGTGTAACTTCTATTCTATAATCTGTAATAATAAAATAGATATCCTATTTTTTATTTTTTTAAATACTATTTGTATATTATTACAAATAATAAATAATACTCTTCTTTATATATATAATCTATTTTTTTTAAAGAAAATATAAATCTTAATTATGAAGCCTTAATTTTATTTCCACATATAAACAAGTTAATAAGTTAGGTACTATTTTATTTGACTAATTTATATAATAGTTTAAGAAATATAAAAGTGTTTCATAAGATACATAAAAACTAACACATTTTAGGAAGATTTATATAACTTACAAGTTATTTTAACTATCATTTTGACTTGAGAATAATAAAGTTGTTTTTGTTTGAGTATAAATAGTGTCCTAGCATGGTTTAGGGAGTTTTTATTGTTTCATGTCTACTGAGATATTCTTTGTGATGATGTTTGTGCTAATCACTATAAGAAAAAAGTTATTTAAATATCAATTTTAGCTATCAAATAAAATAGTTGTTAACTGTGATCAAAATAACCATTTTTTAGAGTTGGATTTTTTCGAGCATGAACTCCAATATCGTTTTAAATTATTCCCAAGGTTTCAGGGGTTGAATCTATAAAAGATTTCCAGCCTATTGTTGTTGCTAATTTCAAGTTTAAAGTTATCTCCAAAATTCTAGCTGACAGGCTTGTTGTAGTTTGTAGTAAGATTGTTTCTCACAATTAAAATGGTTTCATTAAAGGGGGAAATACTAAGGTGTATTTGTTTTGCCTTTGAAGCCATTAATCTATCATTTAAAAAAACCAAGGCAGGTAATGATATCATTAAAATTGATATTTCTAAAACTTTTGATACTCTTGGTTCGAGTTTCTTATTGTAGGTGACATCAACTGTCTCGTGACATAGGTCAAGGGGGTTAAGTCATAGTCGAATCGTAATACTTAGGTTGTTACGCTCTTAAGTAGAAAGAATTGTGTTTTGACTATTAACAATAGCTTTCACCCTAGTGGTAAGCGTTTGATCCAACAATTAGTAACAAAACTGATTTCCAGTGGGACAATCGTTCAGATGGAGATTGTTGTAGGTTGCACAATTGTCCTATGACATAGGCTAAGTGAGTCAAATCACAATCGAATAGTTTGATTCTTAGTAGGACAAATGCTAAGGGGGAAGATTGTTACATATGACATCAATTGTCCCGTAGCATAGGCTAGGTGAGCCGAGTCACAATCGAATCATAGGGCTTGAGTTGCCAAACTCTTAAGTATAAAGAGTTGTGTCCTAACTATTGACTACAGCTTTTGACCTAACGGTAAGCACTCGATCCAACAATAGGTCCTTCATCATTTTGGTTTTCATCTTGTCTTTATCAAATGGATTCATATTATTCTTAAATTGACTTTTCTTTCTATAAGACTCAATGACAATTTAGTGGGCTATTTTACCTACAGTAGGGGGTTAGGCAGGGTGATCCTTTGTCTCCTCTTCTTTTTTGTTTGGTTTTGGAGGTTCTTAGTAGGGGTTTACCATATCTGGTTCTTGAGTAGCAAATTCTTCCTATGGTTGGTCCTAAAGGCATTATATTTATTACACATGTTCTTTATGCCATGATCTTTTCTTGTTTTGTAGGGCCAATAAAAAATCTTTGTCCAATCTTATGGTCTTTCTACAAGCCTATGGTGCTTCATCATGCTAATGAATGAGTGTTTCCAAAAGTACCTTTTTACTGCTGATAGTTTCCTTGTTTTCAATGGACAAATTAAAAATGTTTTAGGATGAAATAAGGACATTATTCCTTTTAATTATCTTGGTGTTCCAAATTTTTTTGTGCTCCTAAGAATCATTATTTTTAGCCTCTGGTAGATAAGGTTAAAAGTAAGTTAGATTTTTGGAAAGGTAAATGCTTAAGCATGTTGGGAAGGATACAATTAGTTAACTCCGTGGTTTTTAGTCTTATGTCTTGTACTTTCCAATTTTTTAAATGGCCTTTCAATCTTTTGAAAGAGATCACCAGGTGGATTCATAACTTTGTTTAGACTAGAGATGTTAATAAGGTTGGGTTGGTTACTGTTAACTAGATTTTTGTTTGTAGTTCTAAGTAGGATAGGGGTTTGAAAGTTCTCAATTTGTCAGTGGAAAACAAATATTATCTTTTTCGACTTGCTTGGAAGTTTACTTATAGTGATATGCCTTGGTCTACCTTAATGTGTGCTAAATTTCTTAAATCTAAGTATTTAAAGGTTCCTTCCTGTCACTCTTCTTCTATTTGGCCTAATATGAATGAGTATTATAATATTGTGTTAGAGAATACTTTCTACACCACTGGGAGGGGTGACTGGGTGAATTTCTAGAATGATCTTGAATGTTCTTCTAAATAAATATCTCTGCTTGTTGAGGTGCCTTCTCTTAAAAGAATTGATCTTAGTTCTATTGTTGTTGATGTGTGAGATAGTTCAGGTTGGCGTATTTCTTTAGACCTTTTGTAGAAATCCTGATATTCATTCTATCACACACTTAATTCTTTCTTGATATTTCTAATTGGAGGATGGAAGACAATGGGATTCTTAATCAAAAATCTGCTACGAGTGTTTTTTATTACTTTTTGTCCTTGTGATTGGAGGAAACTTGTTTGGTCTAGTTTCATACATCTTGCTAAAGTTTTAGTGCTTTCGAAGGTTCTTCATAAGTGGCTTCGTATTGATAATGAGGTTTAGAAAATAGATGTTATTTTTTGTTCCATGTGCTCTTTACACATGAAACAATAGAGTATTAACCATCTATTATTTTTAATTGTTTTTATGTTTCTTTTATTTAGTCTTTGCTTGATAATGTATTTCCTTATCTTACTAATTTTTCATGTTTTGGGTTTATTTCTTTTCTTAAGTCTCCAAGTAACCCTATTATTCAGCACATTAAACTTGCTACTATCACCTTTTCTTTATGGATGATGTGGAAGATGTGGAATCATACTAGATTTTGATAGCGTAGAAGGTTTTTTTTTTTTTTTTTTTTTTTTTTTTTCTTAAAAAGTTTTTTTTTTTTTTTTTTTTATGTTAGCACTAGACCTAGTAAGGTCTCTATTCCTGTTCAAGTGTACTAGTGATTCCCAGATGTGGGTTGGATTAAAGTGAATATTGATGGTGTTGCTAAGGGGTCTCATGGTCATGTTGCTTGTGTCGGTATATTTAGAGGGAGTTATGGGGGAGTATATTTGTGAGAATACTTTTTTTAGGATTCAGAATGCCTTGTATGCTGAAATCATGAGTGTTATCCTTGCTATTAAACACACTCGGTCTTTTGGTTTTACTAAACTTTGGTTGGAGAATGATTCTACTTTGCTTTGTCAAGCTTTTTCCTCTGCTAATGTGGTTCCTTGGATTCTTAAAGGCAAACGAAGAAGGTGTATGCAAATGTGTTTGCAAGGAATTTAAAGTTTCTCAAACTTTTAGAGAAAACAATAATTGTATTGATAAATTGGCTAATATGAATGTTGATAATAAGTTAGAGTTTTTTGGTACTCTGTTATGCCTCCTTGCCTTAATTTGGATTTTTTTCATAATAAATACCAATTTCCTTTGTTCCACTTTTAGGTGGTGTTCTTTTTTCCTACATAGATTTGTTTCCTTTTGAGTTTATTGACTCTATGCACTGAAAAGTTGAAGCAATGAAGTGGTCCCTTCTAGTTTCGATCCAACAACCCTTTTAGACTATTCTGTTTGACACCTTTTTTTGTACTAACACTACCTAATCTCATTTACCTTTAATCAAGTTTGACGAGTTCATTCTTAACATACTTTTCCCTTCTCAACCATCACCAACCACATCATATATCCCACCTCCATCTGCCTAACTAGCTCTTCCCACGCTTTCAAGGCATGAAACCATATTCATCCATTCATTCGATGATGAATATGAAGATGTTAATACATATGCAGATGGAGTGACCATATATGATATGGTCAGTGATGCTAAGCCTTTTCTATGGTATCCCTTGCTAACATTGATGTAGAGATGATTGATGTACAAACAATGATCAGTCTATCTTCTCTCGATCAACATTCATATCCAGATAAAATGATTTTGTTTTGTTGGAATATGTTTCTGAGGACGAAGATGAACCTTCAACCACACAACACCCTATGATGAAACTTCCTTTTAGAGAGGAATAGATGTCAAGATTTTGCAATCCCAACTACTCCTTATGGATGAGTCTATGTGGCCATCAATTCACTAATTGTTGCCTAATAAGCTAGTTTAAATTCTACTCACAATAGCTAGAAATACTTAATACTTAATTTTAAAAAGCACTTAATCAAACTAAGATTGTTTAACTTTATTTTAATAAGTTATCTCGCATCCAAATTCTCAATATAGTCTAAATCTAAATATCCAACAAAAGTAAATGTTATGCTTGTAAACTAGGCCCACGTCAAAAAAACCCTAGGAAACTTTAGAATAAATTTCATCACCAATTAATCTTCTTTACTAAAATTAACCATGTAACTACACTACTTACTAAATTAACTATTTAAGTATTTATCTAGTGCACATCATTTCATATATCAAATTTTATTACACTAACATAAGGAACACAAGTCATGTTTCCTTCTCTAATTAGATAATGTTATTTTAAGTTTGAATTTAATGATCAAAAGAAAAGAAATATATGAGGCTTGTTTTAAAAAAAAATGATATGACTAATAAAATCCATATATAGTTATTTATAAAATTGCTTTGTTCGTTTTTTATTTAAAAAATTTATTTGTATACCTAATAAAGGAACTAAAGTAATATTAAAATATATTGTATACCAAAGAAAAGTTAGAAGTAAAAAAAAGAAAAAGAAATCTTTAATCTAATTATGGTTTTTTTTCTTTGCAAGTAGCTCGTCAAGTTTACAAAACTTGATATTGACATAATTACAGAGCTTAAATTCTAAATTTATTGTGTAAAAGAATTCTAAATTTATATTTTATAAAACTATAAATTTATTTGTATGCATTTAACTAAATAAATAAATTCAAGCAAGTATATCTTTAATGATATAAACTCGAATATTAATATACAATATGTATAGCCTTATCCCATCTTGCATACAATCTTAATAAGGACCAAGGAATCTATATTGAGTGAATTCGTAGATATTCTATACATGTGCAGTAAAGGAGGAGTAGAACAAAGTAGAGTGTAATCCATAAAAAATAAAGGTAGAGTAGAAAGGCAAACAAATATCTTGCTATACCATTGATAGTTATGGAAAACTAAATTTTATTAGTTAATTACTTCAGCCAATTTGGGGAAGTTTTTATTAATTAAATAATAACAAGAACACAAAATATATATTATGTTAAACTTTATTTGGTAACTAACATTAAATACAAAAACAACTTGTTATTAATTCTAAACTCCCACTGATCTTTGTCTGCGTGCCTATTGCCTCTAAATGTAAAATAAAATTACTTCTATGAGGAATGTTCTTAGATTACCCTCGAGATTAGATACTCTTTCTAAAAACTTCATTCACTTTTCGACAACTAATATATTAATATGTGAACTTCTGAAAATAAATGCTTATTCTTTTATATAATTAGTATTTTAGTTCGTGTTTTTAACAAGATAAATATATAGTCATTTTAATTCAAGAAAACCTTAAAAAAAATTATGTAATTAATTACTCAATTTAAATTCGTTTCCCTCATTTCTTATCTAAAATATGAAATGACAAAATAGGTTTTATTCCCATAGTTCAATTGATGTAAATTTAAATAATATAAAACACATTCTAAATTTTTCTTATATATGTATGAATCTTATAAATTATTGTAAAACACATTCTAAATTTACATAAATTTATGTAAATTTTGAGATAGTCATTTTAATTCAAGAAAACCTTAAAAAAAATATGTAATTAATTACTCAATTTAAATTCGTTTCCCTCCTTTCTTATCTAAAATATGAAATAACAAAATAGGTTATATTCCCATAGTTCAATTGATGCAAATTTAAATAATATAAAACACATTCTCAATTTTTCTTATATATGTATGAATCTTATAAATTATTATAAAACAAGAAAAATATATAAAAAGGATGGTTGACAGGTATATTTAAGACTTTTAAAACATTTGTAAATTAGTTTATTCTAAAAGTGATTAGAAAAAGTTTTGATTTGACTCAGATATTTTCAAGAAGTTCTTGTAACAATAGTGTTTCAAAACTCATTTAATAAAAAAAATCTTCTTTAATTAGCTCCAAATTAATAATATGTAATTCAAAGAGATAAAAACAAATTTCTACTATATGTTTTTTATATTGATTTATCTAAAAATTCAAACTATGTTCGATTCTTGATCAACTACGTTCAATTCTTGATCAACATGACCAATTATCACTAGCAGAAATAACACTCCAAAATATAAAATGAATATTCTTTGGACCTTAACCAATCTTGATTATACACTAAGTATTATTTGGATCAAAATTACTCATAACTAAAATAAGGTATTGTTTGAAATACAACCACTCGTGATTAAGACAAAAAATTATTTGAAACACAACCACTTGTATGTAAGACAAATAATAATTTGAAACATAGTCACTCTCAGTTAAAATAGAATATTATTTAAAATACAACTATTTCTAACTAAGACTAAGTATTCTTTGAACACGCAACCACTCTTGGCTAAGACCGAATATTTTGAACATCCAACATATATCTACAACCTGAGTATTCTTTAGACTAACCATTCTTGGATAAACACTTTACTTATATATGTGTTCTAAACAATCAAAGGTTTGTTAAAAAGAGAGTAATGTCCTCAAATGAGTATAAGATTGAGAATACTCTTTTAAGTTGTTAACAAACACAACAATGATATTACACGAGCTTTGTTATTATCCTTTTTTTTTTCTTTAAAAGACCTTCTATACATAAATGTTGAGAATAAAAGAATAATTAAAAATTCTTTTGAAGTCATTGTGAGATCTTATGAAGTTCTTCTTCTACCATATATCCACATTAAAGTTTGAAGATGTATTAAATACTCTTCTTATAACATTAGTTACATATATCTTTTTTATGCAACTTTCTTATATATGATATAACATCAAGCCTACCTTAAATACATATTTTTTCCTATTCTGAAGTAAAACTTAAGATCTAAAAAGGTTGACTATCTTTACCAAACCAACATTTCACCTTTTTAAAAAAAATATTTTTATAGAGCGAATCTTTTATGTAAACACTTTATTATAACATCTTCTAATAAGAAACAGACAAAGAGAAAAATATTATCTGTAAACATAAAATAAGAATTTAAAAATATTTAACGAAAATCATAAAATATTTTAAATTATGTATACTTTATCGTGTATCCAAGCAAAAGCTAATAAAACAAAGTTACATAAGTAAAATGTTATATATTTATTTAGCTAAACGGAACACGTCTCTATGTCAGTGATACTTATAAAATTATATTTTTATATTTTATTGTTAAACGTAATAAAAACACAAGCATGCTCTAACAATTATTTTCTTAATAATTACAACTCTTTTTGTTTAAAATTCAAAATAATAAAGACTTATAAGAATATAGAATTAGACTTATCCCACAAATTCAACAACCTAAATCAAATCAGGTTATAGATAGATTTTCGAGAGTTTTTGCTTTAAAATTGAACCAAAATATTTGAAATTAGATTAAATTAGATTATTTATTTTTAACTTGAACCAACCGAATCAATAAAGTCAATTATTTTTAAATTTTATATTAATATAAGTTAAATTAAGAGGATTTTTTTTTTCTTTGAAAAAGTTTGTATCTTTTCATTTATTTTAATGTTTTTAAAATAATTGTGTCAGATGCCTTAATTTAATCATATTTATCATGGATTTTTAATTATGGGTCAACTAAAGAAATTAATTATATATGTAAAGACAACCATAAAGGAAGTTAAATTTAAGATAAAATGAACAAATAGTTATTAAAAGAAAAAGAAATTTTCACATTGTATTAATATAAAATTAAATATTCACATACAATAGACAACAAACATAAATAAAATCTTAAATAAAAAAATATTTATTTATTATAACATGATGAAACAAAATCAAACCAATCCAATTTTAATCAATTTAAATTAAATTGATTGGAAATTTTGTTAAAGTCTAAATGCAATCAATCTTGTTTTGAGTGTAAACTTGTTAGCACAAGTTACTGTATACAAGGTATTGTCCTCTTATTGTTTATAAGAAAAAGTCCACTCTAAACACCATCAAAATGTCTCAAGATTCTGCACGTACAAATATGATCAAATGCAACTGAACTTGATTTGATTTTATCCTAAACCTCAACCAACCTAATCCGAGAACATCCTAAGCAAGCATGGAATATTTTGTATACTATTTTGGTGAGAAAAATGAACAAACACTCGCAATGGAAAACTGCCTAAAGAAGGAACATAGTGGAGAGGTGTGACCGACATGAAAACTGATAAAAGTCTTTCTCAAATCTCTCTTATATTAATTGTTCTATAGTAGGAGGTTGAAAATTAGAGGAGGCATTTGGTGTAAAAATGCAAAAAGCAGATAAATATAGGAAACATAGTGTGTTTAAAAGTAGTGAAAAGTAGATGTAGGCAAAGTATTTTCCGAAATGAAATGACATGTCCCATGCAAAATGAATAGGTAAGAAAGGGTTTGGTAGCATTAGCTTGGAAAGGGTTTGGTAGCCAGACAACATCTGCAAATGAGGTGTGCTTGGTGAGTTGTGCCGAAAGATAAAATGCCTTTTCTTTCTTTCTCCCATTATTATTAACTACATAGCTACCTCCTTCGTCCTTTCTTTCCCACACCATAACACCACCACTTCTCATTTTTCCTCGCGTGACCAATTTTGGAACCCTTTTGGGTCACATTTTTTAATGAACAATAGCAATTATTTCCCAAGGTTTTTAGTTTGTTTAATCGCCAACTTGGGATGCTTTATCTACTATTGGTTGCATCATGGTTACGCACGAATAGTGAGAAAAGGATAAGAAACAAGAGAGCGAGAAACCGCCCTTGACGCTATTAAGCAGACAAATGTGGCTCTTGTGAGTTACATAGATCATGACTCATCTCCATGTGGGACGGTGTCATACTTTCTCAGTTATTTTTGGTTGGTAGAGACCATTCCCTCCCACCTTTCTTTACTTTCTTCATGCTTCTATTAGTGAAGGCTCATTAACAACCACCCCATTGCTTCCATTTGGTAAATATTCATTCTTAGCAATTTTTTTACCATAGTAATACATCAATTTTATTAATAATTAATTGTTTCTAGAAAACTCAACTCCTACAATTTTCTTTTTATATTTTTTATCCTGCAAAGTATTTTCCTCTTTAAAACTTGAAGTTCTGTCACAGTATTATTTTTAAAAAGTGTCTCATAGTTAAGAAAGGAAGGTGTATTTAAACTGATATTGGTTTTGACTCTTAAACAATGTATATTAGGTGTATCGAAACAAGCCTCCCAGTCGAGAGCTAAGAGAGCAAGGTTCTTATAGATGGAGTAATTTTCTGATCTCATATCCGTTGAAATGACATTATCATAGTAACAGTCAATTACCGTATTGAAGTATTGTCCGTTTAGAATTGACAACTCTATAATAATTTTTTTCTTTAAAAGATATCTCTAATAATTAAGAAAGAAATGTATATTTAAATTAAAGTGATGTGAAATTATTAAATGTACCTAAACACTATTTATTTTTCTTACTAATTAAAAAAAGTGAAATATGTTTTCAAAAATAATTTATTTATTTATTTTTCTCATGTTTTTAATTGTTATGTCGTTAACACTATCTACCATTAAGTAACCGTGTTAAGACCCGGAGGTATAATGATAGACAAAGACCCAAGTTTTAAAGTTTTGGTGATGACTATGACGATTAAGTATTGAACCGATTATACCTTATTAAATCACTTTTCTTTTAATATAAGGGGATTTTGTATATATCATTTACTAAATGTTATTACAACTGTGTTTAAAATGGAAATTCTATATGTGAACAAAATCAGATGGTCTAGCTGTTAGACATAATAAATAAAGAAAAATTTGTAATGTGGTTAATTTCATTTTTGTGTATTAATTTAACATTTAAATATGATAGTGTTGCTTCATTAAGTGGTTTGTAAACAACTTCTAAAATGCAAACCTTCTATAGATAAACTAACTATATTTGAATAAATATTTATAACAATTATCTTTGTACATAAATATAAAAATAAATATTATTGAACAAACCATGTTTGTTACGCATAAAAATATATTATTTGTAATATAATATTTTGCACCAATTTCTTATTTCATCATGAGAAATAGATTTAAAATGAAATCAAGTTTTGCAAGTAAAGTCACACAATAATTTAAATATAAACTAATATTGCAAACTGCGATTGAAGAAGAATCGTATCAGAATTATTTAACAATATCAATATAAAGATTGTTTTCCAACAACTATATTTTTTTAATATTTACAACATCAAGAAGGAGAAGCAGAACACAAAATTGCTTTTATGAAGAAGCTTACAAACTCAATAAACTGGTGTTTGTATAATTGAAGATTGCAGTATCATTCACCTGGTCAAGTTATACCGGAAGCTCTTATCCTCTCAACTAGAATTGTTTCTTAGTTTTATGTTTTTTTTTTTTCTGTAACTTGACAACAAATAATATTTTTATAATATTTTTAGTTCTTAGTCTTAAGAGAAAATTAAGATGACGTAATCAGAATAATTCAGTATACTTGTGTTTTCTAAAAGTGATTTTTATATACTTTTTTGTAATTTATTTGTTATTGATAGATTTTATTCTCAAAAGGGAAACTAGACATGATTCAAGATTTGAAATGAACCAATATAATTTTTTGATGTCTTTATTATATAAATTATATGTTATTAGATAGTTTAATTTTTTACAAAAAAAAGTATCATGCTTTATTCAATCCTCTTTATAGAGTTTACTTATTATTTTAAATTTTATAACTTTTCCTTAAAATGAAAAAAAAAGTATTTTAATTCACTTATCCCTTTTTTATTGATAAGTCACTATGTGAGACAAGTAACTTGTGTCCTAGATTTGAATTCAACTATGATTCGCTAAACAATATATAATAATCTGTCTTAGAATTTACAACTTAGTGTGTTTAGATGAAGAATTTTTTTAGGATAATTCATTTTTATAGAGAATATGAAATATTTTTAATAAAAATAGTATGTTTGGATATGAAGTTTTAAAAGAAATTAAAATTATAAAAATTTACGAGAGCTATTTTTCTAGAAAAAAAATATTTTTTATCGATACAAAATGAGACTATTTTTAATCAATACAAGTGATGAATTTTTAGTCGATATTGGTAATAGTTAGTTTTATAATGACATTATTTAAATTACTTTTTTACCGATATAAGCTAGAATTATCTTTCAATCGACATTAACAACAATTTTCTCAATCAATATTCATCAGACTACTTTTTATTATTGTTGGTCAATTTTTTTATTGACATCTCTTAATATTACATTTTAGTTAATGTTTGGAAGGATTGTTTTTCAATATGTGTTACAATTGTCAATTTTTATCTAAAATTGGTCAATATATTTTTTTTGAGATATTTTTACTAACACTAACTAGGATTTGCTTTTATAAATGTTCATCGAGATAATTTTTTTAATTGACATTGGCAAAATGTCACTCAAAAATAATTCCAACCAACAATTTAGAAAAATAAATTTGATTAATATCGATCAAAATAATTGTGACCAAAATTTGGTAAAAAAAAATAACATTGACAGAAAAGAAAAATCTCTTAGTGATGTTTTTTAATTATTAAATATTAGTTAATATTAAAACAATTTTTTATTTATGATAATAATGGAAATATTTTATCTAAAAAGTAAATTCAAATTTAATAAATTTAAATTGTCTTATAAAAAAACAATTCAAAAATAAATCAATTCAATTTTCTTGAATTGTTAATTTTTTTAATCTAAACACATAGTTAAAGCATTTTTATTTATAATTAATTTAATTTTTATAAGTATTTTTGTATGTCATTTTAATATCTATTTATTGAATTAGCATTTTAAACCTGATTTTTTAATCACAATTTTGTCCAAAAAAACAAATATGTTATGTTTTATAAATTTAAGGACTATTTTGTAAGCATAGAATAAATTTAATTACATATTTTACTATTGAATTATAATCCTTTCATGAATTTTATTATTAAAGTTTTTATTTTATTTTATAATTAATTTTTTTTTTCATATTATTCTTCTGTTTCGTTAAATTTATGACACAATGATGATATGTCATAACAAATATAAACGAGATCAAAATGATCTTATTTTCCATAATAAAAAAATGTGTATCACAACATTGTTGTTTTGATTTTTTTTTTCTCCTAACTTCTTTTAGTAAGACATCATTGTCATGTTAAAAATTTAATGAATTGGTAAAATATACACAATTTTACAAGTTTAACAGTAAAATATATGAGATAAAAATTTAAACATGAAAAAAATATAGTTCAATAGGGAAATGTGCAGTGAAATATAATTTTGAACCAACCATTAAGTTAATTGTTTATTGAAAGTTTCACAGTGAGTTTTGTTTAGCTCCTAAGAGGCATACATTAAAGAAGAGACCACTATTCCTTCAACTTGCCTTATACTTTAGAGCGAAATTAAAGTTGCCTTATACTTTTGAACTATATTAAAGTGAAATTAAGTCATTGACGTGGGAGTTAGGTTAATTTATTAGATTAGGTTATACGTTTAAATCTCATTACTTCCATTGTATAAAAACAAGTCAAACCCATAACCATGAGAAACAGATCAAATGTTACAATTTCTCTTCAACCTTTTAACCCATAGCAGCCTTCTATTGACTTTTTCTTTCAAATAAACCATTTTCTCTCTCATTTGATTTAACTATATATATATATATAATCTTTATTTTATATTATAAACTTTATATTCTTTATGTATTTCAAATTTATCTTTAACTAAAACTCAGGTTTTATAATTAAATTATGACAAATCTTTTTAAAAGATTCACATCCTTTTAACACTAATTCATCTTTTAAGTTTACTTTGAGCTAAGATTTAAGCTTATGATAAATATTTACTTTACGTAATTAAATTTATAATGAATAAATAAATTATATTGTAATTAAAATACAATGAATAAATATTTTTAACATAAAAATTATATTATAAAAAATTATATGATAATACAAAGTTATTTATAATTACGATAATTTTCTTAAAAATATTGAAATTCAATTTATAAATAAAATGAAAAGAATAAATTAAAAGAGATAAATATTAGGGAATTTGTTGAGAACACTATTTGTCGATGAAAAAACTTTTACAAAACGTTCTCCTTGAAGAATACTGCTACAATTAAAAGAAAAAAATATATAAAAAAACTAAACTTTTATCGTTATTCCAAAATAAATGATGCACGTTAAAGAAAAATAAAACCATAATTGCTAATTATTTTCAATCAATAATTAAGATTGTGACATATATACGTAACTTTGTATTTTTGTATTTAAAAATGCATCTGTTACTTTACAGCAATCAAATCCCAATTTTATTAATCCAAAATTCAGATCCAGTTCACACTTTTTTTTATTCTTTAGAATTTTGCATCCTTAACATTATCCCGTTGAGAAGTAAGTATAATATAAATGGGATATAATAAAAGTGTGTGGCATGATGCTTGCAATCTTGTCATGTTCCACTTGAGGATGAAATTAGTCCTTAAACACAAAGATTAAGATTAGGACCTATATGAGGGGCTATTTAGTATCTTTTGGCAATACTCTGACTAAAAACATGGCCAATAAGTAGCTTCTTGTGTGCATCTATGTTTCTCTACATTGGTCGGCTTGACCATATTCTCAATAAGTTAAAGGACAAACAAACACACCCACTAATCCTCAATTGTGTTATGTCACACTCAAAACTTTTCTCACTAATCCCCAAATATCTCAATCATACACATGCTACTAGTGTTAATGCTAATACCAACACAATGTTCATTCATTAGCCCTTGCATTAGTTGAAATGTGAATATTACAGTGACAAGTGGGAAAGGCAATTAAAGATCAAATTAAACCATGTATCAGATTTTTGTAAAATTGAAACCCTTGTAAAAAATTGAATGTCTAGATTGGTGCAAAGTTTGGTAGGTTCTTTATTAAATGGCTTTTACTGCTTCTGGGGTGTTTCAACCACTGCTCTAAATGGTAGTTTTTATTCCTGGGAGACACTGGTGGTATGGCATTGAAGGCCTTGTAGTTGTCTTTATTTATAAGTTTCAGTTGTGTTGTATTGTTGTGAGTGTCTGGTGAGAGCATTATTTGGATTCTAAGTTTCCACCCTCAAAACTCCAAACTCACACTCTAGGATTCTATTCTAGTGACTTGTAACCTTTTCATTTTCACACTCATGGTTCTTGTTGGATGTGTTAATTTTGTGGAGAATATAGTTATGATCCCTCTTCACAATGCATTATAATGCCCATTTTCACGTGTCTCCCTGAAACACTTTATGGACCAACATACGCACATTTAATTAAAATTCAATTCCCTTTAGTTTCCTCAATCCCAAAATCACAAAAACTCTACCAAATCACTCATTATTATTATTATTCTCCCTTGCAAATGTGCTTTGCCCATCACCAACAAAAATGCACACTCATCAGCTACATTCTTCATCACCAAGTTATGAAAATAAACTTTTGCGTTAAAAGGAATCGTCCACGCCAACTAGAAATACCACTATTCCACTTGTGCTTCCTACAGTTTCCACCCTTTTTATCCTTTCTTATCACAAAGTGAAAAAATTTGGATGCCCCTTTAGACGTAACCAAGTCATGAACTATTATTAATTCAGTTTATCATTATTCACTTGACGTTAAGATATTCGAATTTCCATAAATATTTATAAGAAAATAAAATTATTATTTTTTCTTTCTCTCCTATATAAATATTTATAGAAAAACGTATCCGCATGAGAATATTTGATGCTGGCGTGGAAAGCTTGAAAATTGAGTTTGGATGACTCCTTATCCAGTGAAATTTTTTTTAATGAATATTATTTTCATGGGTCCAAAATTGGTCCTAAATATAAAATGAAAATATTATGATTGTGATGAGTTGATAATGTGGATTTGAAGGTTGCGGCAAGACAAAAGAAGAATGGAAAAGTAGGGTTATCCAGCAGACCATAGAGTTTGAAAATGTTGAGGATAGAGGCGTGAAGGAAATGGAAATGAAAATAAGAAAATGAAAGAAGACTGCGGAAAAAGCGCAAGAAAAGAACCAAGAGTTAGGCAGGTGATACATGACTTTGCATTATAACAATAAATAAATAAACAAACAAATAATGAAAATAATTTGGGTGGTGGTGGAATTATCAATTTCTTCAATTTCGTCCAGATAAACCTTCCCATTTTCGTCAAACAAATTGCATTTCTTCTATGTTTGTTTATTTTTTTTAAAATATTCCTGCCTATATGTTAGAATGTATACTTTGTTTGGTGGGACTAATTTATTATTTGTTTCGATTTACGAGGATTTACGAGAATTGTTTAATTTGGTTTAGGTGATTTGTGACCAATATGTGATGATTTGTATAATTTTTTTTTTTTAAAGAAAGAACAGACGTATGAGATAAAGAAAAGGTGATGAATCTGTCGTGATTATTTGATAAATTACTAATTTATCTGTATATTTAATGTTTAGTTTTTTTTATAGTAACTCTATTATTAGACTTTTTAAATTTTATATAATATTATTAAAATTAATAAATAATATTTTTAAAAAATAATTTATTTTCATTTTCTCAACAAATTCTTATGACTAAATAGTATTTATATTTTAAAAATATACTCAAGGGCAATATATTGTTGACATTATACTAAATATAACTTAACAATATTTATTAATTCAATAAGATATTTTAATGAATTTTCTACTCAAATTCACTAGTTTTCTATTAAACGTTTAATACACTATAATTATACATTATCCAGTGAAAAATCACTTTTTTCCATTTTTTTTAAATCAATACAAATCAGTCTTTTACTTTATACACTATAATTATACATTATCCAATGAAAAAAATTTGAGTACAGTACATGAATGATATAATAAAATTATAAATATTCAATCTAAAAATTTTAAAAATATTATATTAATAGGTTTTTATTTGTATGTCACTTAATATATTTAATTTTATCTAATATAAAATTTCTTTAAATATATTTGTTAATCCAATAACTCTTTTTTAAGTGTGAGTCTCCTTTAGACAATGTAATTTTTTTCTGACGGAAGTCAACTGCAATACTTTACAGTGATAAAAATATGTTATATAAAGGTTTTTAATGAGAAGGTTACACAATATAAGGATAAATTCAAATAGAGCCTATTTATATATTGATAAAGGGCAAAACAATGGTTTATTTATTTATTCATGTATTAGTTGTAATTGTAAGTGGAACCGAAGCAATATAAAACATCTGCGTTTGTATATTGTTTATCTTCTTCTCTTCTTGATTTATTATTCTTTTAAATTGAAGTTGAAAAGTGTGTTTTTATATTTTAAATTTGTTTTAATATATTTTCTCCATTTTATTTCTTTTCTTTAAATCATCGTACGAGCTAAAAAATGTTCCTTTTCCAAGGGATATTATTTTTAATTTCTAAAAATACAATTTAACTCTCATCCCTATTTTTACACATAATAATTTTCACATTGCTTTATCTATATAAAACATTTTGATAAAAAGAAATTTGCCCCCAAATTTGTAGAACAAGTTATTACTCAAACTTTGATTTTACAAACAAACTTGATTTGATTCAAAATAACTACTTACCTAATTTCTATATTAAAATTACATTAAATTACGTTTTTCATTTATGTAAAACTAAACTAATGCATATTTGAATTATTTTTTTTGTAATTATATTATTGGTACTGAAATTTATAAACTTTGTCGTCGTTAAATCTTTATTAAAAAATCAGATTGATTATATATATCTTTATTAAACTCTGATACTACTCGGGGTATCTCTCCAGTTATGTATATCAACCTCACCAGTCATGTATAACTACTCCTAACAGTCATGCATACTTTAACGGCTTACCGGTACTTTTTTGGCCTCTTGCCTACTCTTTTCCCAACCTAACCATAACCAGCATGCATAACAGTAGGAACAACCATACATAAAAGGAAAGAACTGAAATTCATAAAGAGAAAGAACCTTTAAGCGGAATACTTCAGACATGTTTCTGATACACAGGATCCTCATAAGAGGCAAGTGTAGAGCATACTTCATATCTACGTTGCCATACCAGTTCATCGTACGTGGCATTGGCTGAGGGCGTTACGCTATCTCAGATTATTTCCGATATACTCGAAAGTACAGTAGATCCTTGAGGTTATAGCGATACGTAAAGCTTATTATACCCAATATGATGAGGGTACAAGCCGTAGCCCAAATTTCCAGCCTATATACGATTATTACCTGGAATGTCTCTTCCAGTCAGTCCAGGAATCTTATGTCTACATTATGAGAGCTTTGGAGAGAAAGAGAAGAGAAGAGAGTTTAGAGATTCATAGTTTATAAGCAAAGTCTGATCTTATTTTCCTCTTAATATTTTACAAGTAATGAGCCCCTTATATAGACTCGAGGGGTCTCATTAGAGACAAAGGATGAATAATTCATCCGACATGAGATAGACCTGACACAAAATAAAGATGCCAACTGTCCTAGAGTAAAGTTGACAAACGACCCTAAAGTGACATAAAGTAAAGTGGAAAAGACTTAAAGTAAAGATGACGGCTGACATAAAGTCGATGGCCATCATAAAGTGACATAAAGTAAAGGTTGAAAGGGGACGAGACACAAAGTACTTTCTTCTTTGTCAAAAGTAGATTTGTCTTTTTCTTCCTGGAGATAATATTGAATCTCCCTCTTTATGACTCAGCAGATTTTATTTCGGTGGTGTAGGCCAAGGGGGCCACGCGTTTTGGCTTGTTTCCCACGCGTCTTCATTTGTCTGCTGTGAG